>Ga0209083_1000513_pt1 | contig 56678 bp, 35 predicted proteins | sample AM7aDNAmetaG_FD_184132 | JGI IMG/M metagenome (GOLD analysis project Ga0209083, IMG submission 184132) | Freshwater microbial communities from Finland to study Microbial Dark Matter (Phase II) - AM7a DNA metaG (SPAdes) (version 3) | ecosystem: Environmental > Aquatic > Freshwater > Lake ...
TCTTCTATTCTTAAGCTTATATTACAAGGGGAAACTATCGTCAGGATTTTAGATGCCCATGCGTCATGATACGCTTACGAGGGAACCACCGTGATTACTTTTGGTACCGTTGTCATGATCGCCAACAGCATGCAAGTATATAAGCGTAATAACTCATTACGTTATCATATCCCTCTATTGCAAAATGTCAACGGTCAATGGCCGCCACCGTGCCCCGTACCAGTCGCCCCTTCGGGGCTCCGGTACATGGCATTGGCTCGACTCACGAGCCTGGAGAAAGCGGCTTTTTGCGCACCGGTGACCTTGAGGTGATCGCTCTTGGAAAGGGGGTAGGGGCGCAAAAAAAGAACCCCTCTTGGCCGCCTACAGCTGTAGTGACTTCGCCTGATGAGATCCTTCGTCGCCCTGAACTTGTCGAAGGGCTTCTTTAGGATGACGGCGCTACAGTGACCACAGGCTGTAGTTTACATAACACTTTTTTATAGGCAGGCTCCGCGGCCATGTAAACTTACTGTGAGGGACGCGGAACGACTATAAAAAATGTTATGTAAAAGGCTGTGGGGTTCTTTTAGCGGCGCAGTTAAGCGCCGCTAAGCCGCGCAAGTATGAAGAGGATTGGCGTGATGTGTGTTATTCGGGTAGCGATATGCGGCGAACCACCGTGAGGCAACATTGAGATGTGAAAAAAGTAACAATGGTAAACAAAAACAATGGGATGACTCTGATGACAATCCCAGACCTGTTTTTCATGAAAACTTAATATCCAGGTGAGTTCTTGTCACCAGGGCAATCTTTTCTAATGTGCGGAGGCTGTAGCCGGCGTAATCACCGCTCTCTAACCTCGCAACCGCAGTTTGGCTGGTATGAATCTTTTTCGCCAGATCTTTTTGCGTTAATCCTAATTTTTGCCTTAACCTGGCAATTTTATATCCTATAGCCAGCCTTCGGCCTTCTTCCTCATAATATCTTTTAAACTCTTTATCTTTCAGCTCATCAGATACAACATCTTTTAACGTCAAACACTTCTTCATCTCTCTCACCTCTCTTCAGATATTCATTAGCCTTTTCTTTTAATCCAATCCAACATATTTCTCTCTGCTTCCCCAATCTCTCCGACCGGTAATTCCTGCGTCTTCTTTTTGAAAGCGTGCAACAAGACAATCTTGTCACCCAAAAAGAAAAAGTAAAATATACGGACATTGGTAGAAGAAAATCTTATACGCAACTCTTTGATCTTTCCTCTAACATGATCCGCGTAAGGCCTAAGCAGATTCGGTCCTTCTTTTTCTAAAAGCTCAATGTGCTTATATATCTTGGCGCGCGCCTTTTTTGTCCAGGGTCTTTATGAAATCTAATACCGGATAATCTCCTCTGGGCGCTTGGTAAAAGACCGTCTCGTACATGTATAACCTTTCCTTTGTTAGTAAGTATATATCAAATTTGATATACTGTCAAGCTTAAAATTTTCTTTTTCTATTAGTGAGGAAAAATGGGTCAGAGTCAATTTGTTGTGCCCTGTCCAATTAAGAAACATCTGCACAAGCACCCTCAAAGCGTGAAGTGTGAAGACACGACTTGTAGGGACGCTTTCAGAATCCTTCTGTAAATAAGTGCCATGCTCGCAGGTACCACCCTCGAGAATATAAGTAATTTATTAGGTGTGCGCACCGTTTAGTGGTAGTTAGTTTTCAAGGGTGGCACTTTTGATGATGGCACCAATAACCGGATCCTTCACTTCGTCTGACGCAAACTGTGACCCGTTCAGGATGACATTATTCCTCCACTTACCGATTGATTACGCTTTTTGTGATCCACGCGTATTGCCAATTCCTTCCCATATGATATACTTACCTCAATATTAGAATACTTTAAAACCCTAAATTAATTACAGGAGATGATATGGCGAAGAGAAGGAATTATTTTATAAATAAGAAGTTCCAGCTTAAATATACGTTATCCATAGTGGCCATACTTGCTGTCGTGATGATTGCCTCGGGCGCTGGCGTATACTTCGGCATGTGGGGTTCCATTATAGAAAACTTCTCGCAGTTCAAGGTATCACAGAACCTCGAGACTGCCAAGCGTATAGCGGATTATGAGGACGCCCGATTCAGGAAAGGAGATTACCGGCTTAACAGAATATTCCGTGAAGCGGAGCTATTAAGCGCGCAGCAGCAGGATGCGCTTAAGAACGCCTTAGAGGCCGTTAATCGTTCGCTTCTTCCTAAAGTGGTAATACTTGCAGTGGCGATATTTTTAGCAGGCATAGTCATTTCCCATAAGGTGGCAGGTCCTATGTACAGCATAGAGAGATCGGCGGAGGCGATACGTCGCGGCGACTTGTCGGTAAATTTCAAGACGAGAAAGGGTGACGAAATGAAGGATGCCTCATCGGCGCTGGATAATATGGTTGAGGCGCTACATAATGACTTTGCCAGACTGAAGACGGCAGGTTCGGTACTCGATGAAAGAATTCGCGATATAGAGTCCAGAATAAACAAAGAAGACGCTTTGAGACTTAAGGATATAGTTAAGGTTATAGGTGGAGTTCTTGCCAAATATAAGACATGAAGAATAGGTACACATGCCTTACGCTTTCACTTTTTATTGCGCTGTCTTCCATATCCATGTCTAATGCATTCGCACAGGATGAGGCTTTTCTCGATAAACTTCAATACGACAGCTTACTATATTTTGCGAATGAGGCCAATCCCCGTAACGGCCTCGTAAAGGACAGTTCCCGCCCGGGAGCCCCATGTAGCGTAGCGGCGGTCGGTTTCAGTCTCACTGCCATGTGTATAGGAGAGTCGAGAGGGTGGATCGATCGCGATAAGGCTTACGAGCGCGTGATCAGAACACTTAAAACATTCAGAGACGATGTCCCTAATGAGCGCGGGTTTTTCTACCATTTCCTCGATATGCGCACAGGCGCAAGAACGTGGGATTCCGAGTTATCATCCATCGACACGGCGCTATTTTTAGCAGGAGCTCTATTTGCAGGAGAATATTTTAAGGGCACTGAAATCGAGCGTATTGCGCGCGATCTCTACGAGAGAGTCGACTGGCCATGGATGATGAATGGCAGATCCGTAATGTGTATGGGTTGGAAGCCAAGATCCGGGTTTCTGTGGTACTATTGGGATTCGTATAGCGAGGCGATGATATTGTATGCGCTTGCCATAGGCTCTCCGACACATCCCATTTCGAAAGAGGCATGGCAGGCGTGGAAGCGGCCCGTCGATACTTATAATGGTTATGAAGTTGTCTATTCCACCACGGGAAGTTTATTTACATACCAGTATTCGCATGCGTGGATAGATTTCCGGAAATTGTACGATGGAGGTATAAATTATTTCGATAATTCGGTGAATGCGACCAGGGCCAATAGAGAATTCTGCATCGATAATGCGACTCAACATAAAGCGTACGGTGAGAATTCATGGGGCCTCACAGCGTCCCTGGGTCCGGATGGCTATAAGGGATATGGCGCCAGGCCAGGGGATGGTTTTAACGATGGTACTATAGCGCCTTCCGGAATGGCCGGTTCGATAGTCTTTGATCCCGATACAGTTTTGATCGGTCTTAAATATCTTAAAGATAAACATAATAGTTTTCTATATGGAAAATACGGATTTAAAGATGCTTTTAACTTGGATAGGCATTGGTGGGCCGAAGAATATCTGGCCATAGACGTAGGAATTACAATGCTGATGGTAGAAAATTTCCGATCGGGGCTTGTCTGGAATAAATTTATGAAGCTGGATACTGTAAATAGATGGAAAGACCTGTGCTTAGATAGAGAGAAGCCAAAATCACTAAAGGTTCAGATACCCGTTGACAAATAACACTTTTATGATAATATAACTGTGGTAAATGGTACGTGTGTTGATGTAGTTCAGGAGAGACTGTGAAAAAAACAAAGTCCCTGTATTTTTATTCAAGCCTATTTATAATTTCATCAATTTTCTGCCTTTCTTTAGTAGTCCCAGTCTTTAGCCAGCCTCGCGGCGCATCAGCGGCAGAAAAAGAAGAGATCGGCGTCACTCAGCCCGCCTCAAACAAAATAGACCTACCTACCGTAGAAACTCCGGAAAAGGTATACCAGCTAAAGAAAATAGACCCCAATAGAATAGGCGCGGAGGCCTCATATACTACATTTGGCGGGTTCAGGCCTATTGACTACGTAATGAAGAGCCCTGCTCTTGGGGTGGGGCAGAGAGTAGAGATATACCAGGAGCCTAAGCCTCTGGACGCTTATATGATAATGTTTAAGGAGATGCAGCATACTTATAGCGATTTTCAAGGTTACTGGAAGGGCAATGTCATATATGAAGATTGCGCTTTTAGGAGCATAGTCCAACCGCTGTTTGTCAGAGCGTACGGAACGGAGTTTACATTAAGCGACCCTAAGGAATCTTCGAGCGATATAAAGGGTCAGTTGAAATACACGATAGATTATCGCGATGTCTATCGCGAGTACTATCCTAAGTATCCGGATGTAAAAGTTGAGAGATGGGTACAGAACGATGTGATGGTTATTACCACAGCGAAGATACAACCCCTGGAGTGGATCTACACATCGAACATAGGTTTTAGATACTCGACGGTCAATGTCAAAGAACAAGACTATAGGTGGGATTTCTCGTCTGGTGACGAATGGAGAAACACATACTATGCTAACCAGGCCATGGCCTTTAATCCGAGATGCGAGATATTCTGGCAGGGCGAATATTTCAAATCCGAGCATGATAGGTGCACTTGGAGCAATCAACCGGATCACTATTTTACCGCAGGCGAGCTTCGATTAAAGTCTAAGGACATGAAGACCAGCTATACCGGGCGCTTCAGCTATTCGATCGATAAATACTCTCCGTTCAGTAACACATTCGAAAAATATGAAATATGGGCCAGGGTAGGCCGTGATTTTAACGATAGATTTAATGCATATTCGATGCTGAAGTATGCCTACGACCATACGAGATCCGAAGATAATGGAGTTTATCTCAGTCCTGCGCCACTATGGCCAACCCCTAATCCACCTTTGCCCGGGCCATTCGATGTTACGGCGATAGCTCTAATGTCTGAGAACAGGGTTCAGTATAGGGTCTACGATAAGCTATGGATACAGGCAGGAGCGGATTTGGGAGTCGGAGTTAACCTATCAAACTTCGATAACGTCGGATGGCTCGCCGGCCTCGAATATTATGCTCCAGGCGTAATAAGGGTCGATTTTGGATGGAGAGGTAATCAATATTACAATATTGACGATTTCCTTACCACCATATACTTCAAAGCCTACTTCTTCATGTAATGGCTGTATATACGATCGTAGGTCGTGTAGGCGTGGACTGCAACTTCATGAATCTTCAATCAGCATAGGAGGAGAGGAATGAGGGCCAATAGATTTATAATTGCACTGTTTGTCGTGTCTTTCTTTTTTTTACTCTGCTTCACTGGCTGTTCCCCTGACCATTCAAAATCCAATACCAGTGGTACCGCCGATAGTAACAAGCCGATAGAGATAAGGGTCGCTTTCTGGGGTTCTCCTGACGAGATCAATATAACCACCGAGATAATTAACAGATGGCAGAAGATTCACCCTGACATCATTGTTAAGCTGGAGCATACCCCTTACAGAGGGTATGCTGATAAGCTGTTGACCCGCATCGCAGGACGCGCGGCCCCCGATATAATCTGCACAGAAGTTGACCTGTTCGTGACGTTTCAGTCAAAGAATGTTCTCTTAGACCTTACGCCATATGTCGGCGGGGATCCGGAGTTTGATTTTAAGGATTTCTACCCGCAGATCATAAGCCGTTTTACTGTCGATAACAAATTATATGCTGTCCCCAGAGATACCGCCCCTTTCGCCTGTGTTTACTATAATAAAAAACTATTTGACGAAGCGAAAGTACCCTATCCGACAGATGACTGGGATATGAATGATATGCTCGATAAGGCGAAGAAACTTACCAAGGTCGATAAAGACGGCAGGGCTACGCAGTATGGTTTTTACGCCTGGGCATGGATGAACTTCGTATATTCATTTGGCGGAAGCCTCGTCGATGATGTTAAGAACCCTAAAACCTGCACATTAAATTCCAGGGAGTCTGAAGAAGGGCTTCAATTCTATTCGGACATGATAAATAAATATAAGGTACAGCCATCGGTAACTGTTATGACGAACCTTGCTATGGGCGTTCAGGGAATGTTTATGACGGGACGTCTTGCGATGTTCTCCTCCGGTATTTGGGAGACGCCGGGACTTCGAAAGATACAGGATTTCGACTGGGATGTCGTCATGTTCCCTAAGGGGCCGACAGGAAAACGTGGGTTTGGTACGGGCGGATCGGGCTACTGCATCTTAAAGGAATCAAGGCATCCTAGAGAGGCCTTCGAGGTAATAAAAGCCCTGGCGGGCAAAGAGGCCCAGATGGCTCTCGCCGAGACGGGTCTGGCACAGCCGGCAATGATGTCGATAGCCATGAGCAGTCTATGGGCAAATGATGGAAAGATCCCATACAATAAGAAGATGCTCGATTCTGCAATGAAGTATGTAATCTATGATCCCTTCACTCCCGCATGGAGAGAGGCCAAGGAGATGTATGTAATACCGGAGCTTGACCTTCTCTTCGGAGGAAAGAAGACGGCCCAGAGCGCCGTCGCCGCATTTATTAACAAAGTCAATTATCTCATAAAAAGACAATAATAGATAATGAGGTCAGTAAGAAGGTGGATAGGGGATAGATGCGTATATTAGTGGTAGAGGATGAGAGGAAGATAGCGGATTTTGTAAAGCGCGGCCTGAGAGAAGAGGGCTACGCTGTGGACGCGGCCTATGACGGCGAGGAGGGGTTATTCCTTGCCAAGACCAATGACTACGACCTGGTTCTCCTGGATCTGATGCTGCCGAAGCTCGACGGCCTTGCCGTATGTAGAAAGTTGAAAGAGGCAAAGGTCAAGGCTCCCATAATAATGTTAACGGCAAAGAACACAGTAAGGGATAAAGTCTTAGGCTTAGATTCCGGCGCCGACGACTACCTCACTAAACCGTTTGCATTCGAGGAGTTATTGGCAAGGATCCGCGCTATGTTCAGAAAGACCGAAGCGCTCACGCCCACGAAGCTTAAAGTCGCAGATCTTGAACTGGATCTGGTGACACATAAGGTTATGAGGGGCTCAAAAGATATTGATTTAACAGCTAAAGAATATTCTCTTCTGGAGTATCTTATGCGCAATCAGGGAACTATCGTTACGCGCACTATGATATCTGAGCATGTCTGGGACATAGACTTCGATACTTTTACGAACGTTATAGATGTCTATATTAATTACCTTCGCAATAAAATTGACTCTGGATTTAAGAGTAAACTTATCCACACGGTCCGCAGTAGGGGCTATATATTAAAGGAAGAGTAGCGCTCTATCATGTACTATAAATCAATACGCTTTAAGATGACGATCGTCTACATGGCGGTTCTCGCTCTTACGCTTTCCGCTTTTAGCGCCATCCTTTATCATTACGTCAGTATAAGCCTATATGAGAATATGGATACACTGCTACGTTCAAAGGCCGAGGGAATAGTGCATGCGATAGGAACATATTGGGAGGCCGAAAGGCTCGGCCCTAATCGTTATGGCGCTAAGGTCGACGATTGGCAGGGGGGTATAAATTTCGCTACGATAGCGCAGAGGTGGGTGCAGGAGCGATCCAAAGATCCAAAGCTGTTGGATATAATAGTACAGATATATGACCCAAACGGAACGGTCGTTGCCTCATCAAAGAGCACTCAAGGCATCGCAAACATATCCGAGGACAGCCTTATATATGTATTATACGGAAATAGTATGTTCGATACGCTGACGACATCGTTCCCGACTAAAAAAGTCGTTAAATTCAGGGTATTCCTGACCCCAGCAGTAAAGAATTCTCAAGTCGAATATGTCGTCCAGGTGGCGAGCCCGCTCACATCTATTCAAACACCGCTCGACATCATAAAATTTGCCTTATTTATATTGTTCCCGCTTACCGTATTACTAACCGGCATGATCGGCGCTTTCCTTGCTAAGATGACACTGCGGCCGGTAGATAATATGATAAAGACCATCCATGATATTACAGTGGAGAATATGAAGCTTAAACTTAAGCTTCCGGGTACGCGAGACGAGATAGAGAAGCTTGCAGGGACTTTTAATGAAATGTTGGCGCGTCTTGACCATGCATTTACCTCGCATAAGAGGCTATTCGAGGATCTGTCCCACGACCTGAAGACCCCTCTTACCGTAATTAAAGGTGAATTCGAAGTAGTGCTAAAGAAAAAGCGTTCGGCCGAAGATTATGAAGCTGTATTACGTTCCAGCCTTGAGGAAGTAGATAAGATAATCAGACTGGCTGAAAATATGCTGATGCTGGCCAGTTTCGAGGCGCAGAATATAATACCCGACAGGAGAGAGCTGGACCTGAACATATTAATCCAGGGCATAGTTAATAGCATGAGAAAGCCAGCCGGTGAAAAGCATATAGAGATAAGCCTATCATACGATTTTGATATGACCATTAAGGCGGACGAACGCCAGCTTAAACAGCTCTTCATAAATCTGCTCGACAATGCCATAAAATACACTCCCGATAACGGAAAGATCAATATAGATGCGCGTAAAGACAAAGCCGGCGTTAGAATAAAGATTAAGGACACCGGACATGGCATTGCTGATTATCAGATCGAGCATATATTTGATCGTTTCTATCGTGTAGACAAGTCCAGGACAGAGCAGGGTTTCGGATTGGGCCTAAGTATAGTGAAGTCAGTTGTGGATTCACATGACGGTAAGATAGAAGTCGAGAGCTCTATAGGGCATGGCACCACTTTTAATATATTTTTGCCCACCGTGTAAGATTAGTATTTTTTAATCTTCCTCTAACAGAATTCTAATCGCACATATTGTATATTTAGAGTAGAAAATGAAAGGAGAAAGTCATGGTAAAAAAGATTGTTTTGGCAGCGATGTTGGTGGCCGCGGTAATAGGTTTGGCGGCCGGTGTCTCCAGGGCAGCAGATACAGAGGCTGTCGGGGGAGAATTTTTAATAGCAGATTTTAATACCGGAGAGAAGCCCAATAATATAGGTGGGGACTTCGGCGCATGGAGTAAAGATCCCACAGATTTTTCTCAGGGGTGCAGTGAGGCGTTCGATAGCGTAAACAGGCATGGTTCGACAGGCTTCTCAATGAAGCTCGATTACTCAGTCGATTCAAAGAATCCGGCATACAACGGATTCTGGATGTTCCTGCAGAACTTCGATGCTTCAAAATATGACAATCTTGCCTTGTGGGTAAAAGGTGATGGCAAGCTTGGCTATACCACCGTATTTAAAGTAGAGTTGAAGAACGCCTCTAAGCAGGTCGGACGTTATTATGTCACAAGCATAACGGACAGCTGGCAGGATGTAGTTATTCCATTAAAGGATTTTAAGGGGATAACAGATTTTTCTAACCTGTCGGAATTCGTTATCGTATTTGAAGACAGGATAGCTTCTAATAAGAAAGGCGTTATTTACCTCGACGATATCAGATTCACAAAGAATAAGTAGTATTTACTAATTAAGGGATAGGCGCGGACTCATCTTCCGTGTCTATCCCTGCATTTTGATAAGGGTATTTAATAATATGCTCCTCCGCCGATTAAAGAAATCAATTGCACTAATCTCGATCTTGGTATTATCCGCATCCTTCCTATATACCGACTATTCTGAGGCTCAGGAAATTCCCCAGAAACCGGTAAAGTTTATAAAGCCCATAATTCTTTCCGATTTTAGCGAAGGCACTCTTTACACCAATCTTGGCGGGCTTTCCGGAGGAGACGATAATAAGCCAGGCACGCTGTACGCGACCATAATTCAGGACGAAGGATATGTCAGAGGCAACACCGGATATGCTGTCGCGCTCGATTATGACGTGGATAGACTGGGAGAATTTACTTACTACTGGATAAAACTGGGTAAGGAGATACCGGGCAAGGCCGGGTCGACCGAACCTTTGGATCTAAGAGATTATAATTACCTGTCTTTCTGGATAAAGGGAGCGCAGGATGTCAGCGATATAAAGATAGAACTGCACCAGGATGTTAACGGGGATGGCGTATTTACATATGGGCAGGATATAACAAGTTATGTCTATTTAAATGCTTTCATCAATGGTGGTATGGTATCGAAAGATTGGGGTAAAGTCGTGGTGCCCCTGAAGGCGTTCAGCAAGATAACAGATTGGTCCAAGCCCCTGGAGTTAGTTCTGGTATTTGAAAATAAAGCAGGCAATAAAAAAGGGGTTGTATATCTGGATGATATAATCTTTGGTAACCGCCCGGAGGACGTCCTTTCGCGAAAAGACGAGGATCTTAGGGGGATAAATGCACCCAGCGAGGCCTCTTTTAAGATAAATGGAACAAATGCCAATAAGTGTGCCGCCATTAAGTGCGCCAACGATCTGGAGATAGCCTCAGAGACCTTTTATCAGAATCCTTTCTTAGAGAGCGTAAGGTTCGAATATTCTGTAGATAAGGGTAATACCTGGAGGATTATAGGCACAGATTACGATATCAGTAATAGTCTGCATAAGATAGCATGGGAGCCGGATAACTCGCGAGAGCTTTATAATTATCAAATAAGGTCAGTCGCTACCGACATTAGAGGTAACGAGAAGGCTACGGGGATTCTGATAAATTGCCCGGCCCAACCTATCAGCGATGACGAATTTCTGAACCTTGTAGAGAAGAAGACGTTCGAGTTTTTCAGAGATCATCAGGATCTGACGACAGGATTATTTTCCGATACCTCAGGCGGCGGAGATGCGAGCATCGCCTCCACCGGCGTAGGGCTCGCCGCATTATGTATAGGCGCCGAGAGGAAGTGGATGGGCGAGGAGGAGGCCAGGAAGAGGGCCTTAATGACTCTCAATACATTTTTACCGCAGGTGGGTGCGGAAGAGCCGGCCGCCGAGGGCAGGTTCGGATTCTTTTACCATTTCTTAAATAAACGGACGGCAAGACGCGCAGGCAAGAGCGAGATATCCACTGTAGATACAGCGATATTGGTTTGTGGCGCGATTACAGCCGGTGAATATTTCGGGGGCGAAGTCAGGCAGAAAGCCGAAGAGATATATAAGAGGGTGACGTGGGAAAAATTCCTATGCCAGGAAAAAGGGCCTTGGTTTAATAACTTCTCTATGGGCTGGTCCCCGGAGAGAGGGTTCCTGGATTCGTACTGGGATTTTTATACCGACGAGACTATGCTGGTCTGCCTTCTTGCCATAGGCTCCCCGACGCATCCGGTAGACCCCGAGGTATTTTACGCCTGGACCAGGCATTCAGCGGCTTACGAGACAGGCAAGCCGTTTATATTTACATGGCACGGCGCGCTCTTTTCATACCAATATGCGCATCTATGGTTCGACCTGCGTAACATGGTCGATAAGACAGGAATTGATTGGTTTGATAATAGCACCAACGCGACATTAGCCAACAGGCAATTCTGCATAGATAATTCGGACAAATTCAAAGGGTACGGGCCTAATAGCTGGGGAATAACGTCTATGGCAAGGCCCGGTGGTTACATTATGCATTTTGGAGTTCCTCCCACCGGAAGCGGCGAGCCTCAATATGACGGTACGATATCGCCGACCGGCCCTGCCGGATCAATCGTATTCACGCCCTATCTGTCTACGTCAGCATTGAAGTATATGTATATGACATATCCAAGGCTGTGGGGACAATATGGCCTGAAGGATTCTTTTAATCTGGATCTAAAATGGTATGCGCCTACTTATTACGGAATAGGCGTTGGCATGATACTTGTACCTGTGGAGAATTTCCGAACAGGATTTATCTGGAAGAACTTCATGAAGAATCGATACATTCAAGATGCTTTGGTAAGGGCGGGGTTTACCAAGAAGAAAGGATGATTCTTATGAAATATTCGAAGCTGATCATTGCAATGCTTGTGTTGGTTGTGATTGCCGGTGTAAATTTATCGGCACATTCCGAGCAGGAGGAGCCCACGGCCACAGATGCACAGAAGAAAGTTATAACGACATGCAAGTGTAGCGCAATAATTAAGGATATATGCGCTTCAAAGGACGAGATTTCGCTCAGGGGTCTTATCGAAAATTCTTTTGCCCAGCCATGCGCATATGAAAATTATGAAAAGCTTGTGGCTGACGCCAAGGCCGCCCTTGCGGATCCGGCCTGCGGCAATAAAGATTACATTAACTACACTATAGCCAAAGCCAGGATAGAACAGCTTTCCGTCCTCGCAAAAAATAACGATATTGAAACGGGTCGTTTATATATGGCCGTCAATGACAAATATTTCACCGAGGCCATGGAATGCCTGGATAAAGTAGCGTCTACCACCAAATCAAAGAGCCTCGTCATCGATAACAATATGCTAAGATTTGTGGTTTTTAAGGAGAGGCTTCAGGCTCAGAAGACAGATGCCGCATTCGATGCCATAGCCGCCCAGATCGCAAATTATAGCGAAGATGGCATGGCCAACAAAAAAGAGCTGGAATACGTCGCGGGAAAATTAAAGAATCTCGGACTATCTAAGGACTCCGTAAAACTGAGAATACTCTATGCCTCAAAGTCCTCCCCTGAAATAGGCAGGGAGGTCCTCGAGGAGATCAGGTCCTCGGCCGAAAAATATTTTGACCAAAATGATTTGAAGGAGGCGGCCAATCTGTATGAACAGTATGTGGCGGCAGCGCCGGCGTACTATAATAAGGAAGAGATGGGCGCTAAGATAATGGATACCGGAGAGAAATATTTTAAGGCCGGTAAATACAGGGAAGCGAAGAAGTACTACATGGTGTACATGGAAAAGTACTCCGATCTGCCGCCCGCCGATTATTGCAGTTATAAGCTCGCGCTATCTTCCTATTATATGAAGGATCATATAAGAACCATATCTCAGCTGGAAGATTTTCTGGAGAAATATAAGAATAGCGCATGGTTTGATAAGGCTTTTGAGATGCTCGCGAAGGTATACTATGAAAATCTCCCCAGAGACAAGGCAATCGAAAGCCTCCAGTCGCTTATAGACAGGTATTACAGGAAAGATACAGGTGATTATGCCCGCATCCTTATAGCGATGCTGTATTACAGGGCCAAAAATTATGATACGACCGAGGATAAGCTTAAAATAATCGAAGCGACCAGCAGTTATTCATATACGGCTAAGATGATAACCGATGATATAAAAGAGATAAGGAATAACAAGATTGCTCCCACCTTCGGCACAGATGCGACTGATGCGTATAGCATATGGGATCCCTATAAAGGTATCGATGTAAAAATAGCACCTATGATGGTTGGGCCTATGGGGGACAAGCAAGAGATTAAAATAGAGAATCAGGCTGGCGCCTCGACGATAGAAGTGCCCAAAGGCGCTAGGGTTCAGCTTACGCTGCAAGGTTTGGTGGACGAAGATAAGTTCAACGAATATACGATCGATAAAGATGACCAATCGCGTCTTCCTAAGATGATAAAAGAGGAGACCGAGAAGGATCTATTATCCATACATTGGGCCGTGGACGGCGGCAATTTTACAGACGATAAAGAGACGGATGTGAAGATATGGAAAGCACCAAATGAGCCTGGGACTTACAAGATTACGGTTAAGATAGATGATTTAGGCTTAGTGCGCGTGCCGAATAAAGGCACAAGAAAAGATTCGACGACGGACTCCAGCCTTATCGTCATTATTAAATAGTGTATGCTTAGTTGGTATAAATCTATAAAATACAGGAGCTATCTATTATGAAGGGGAGCAATAATACTCTTTTCACAAAATCTTTACGTGTCGGCTGTTTTATCATATGCATGTTGACGGCATTTTCCTCATTGGTCTCCACGAACCTTGCGTTTGCCGTCGAAAAAAAGATCGCGGCCCTTACCGATCCTACAGGTTTCAGTATCCTGGAGGCCGAAGAGAATGGGATGTTCAATATCGGCCCCGCAATAGGCGGTGTTAATACCGAGAACGAATCCTCTATAAATAAGGATGTATTGAAATTCGACTATACTATCTTTCCCGGAGCCATAGTGGGTCTTTGGACCAAGACATATCCGGAAAAGTTTAAGAAAGGTGAAGTAGATGCGGTTAAGGCTGGCGTTAAAGTTCAAAACCTCGGACAACTACAAGAAGTCACCGTTAAACTGGAGATAAAAGGTGATAGGGGTGTTCAGTCTGCGCCGGTTCATCTGGGTCTCGGATGGAATTACGTTAAGGAGTCGGTGGATTGGGATAGGATAGGCAAGCTTAGCGAAGTAGTATTTGTGGTCAGCCCCACCGATAATAAGAAACGTCTCGATGGAATCCTGTATTTCGATCTCAATTTTTATAAGCTGTCTTCTTTACAGAAAAACGCATTTCTAATAAAATCCGGCCTGGCACTTCTCGTAAGTATTATCCTGGCGCTAATATGCACCATATTGGGAGTATTAATCGGAGATAAAGGCAAGGTAAGAGAGTTTTCCGTATTTTCCGGGATTAAAAGGGATATCCTGTATGGCCTGAGCGTTGTAATGACATTGGGATTTGCGTTTCAGATATACGGATTCGGGACATTAAATCCCCTGGAGCATGGCTTTAATTTCGGATTTATAGCGGTAGGGATTGCAGGTGTTGTCATTGCCGGGATTTTGAAGTTCGGCCTGACGGGTAAGTATCTAACGCCTTATGAAGTATTCCAAAATGCATTTATATCCGCTCTTCTCGCCGCATCATCGAGCAGATTTGAGCTATTACAGTCGCCGGCTTCGTGGATTCAGCTACTGATGTTGAATAATTTAATAGCAGCGCTTGCGTTCGTGATATACCACTTTGCAAACGCCAGGTCATTTATATCTCAAGGCCGGCACCTGAGAACGATAAGTGGCTCGCTTATCGCCGGGGTGCCTTACCTTTTTAATTGGCTGCTTATATTAGGAAGCGTGGGACTTCTTAGAAGTATAGGTAATTTCCTAACGTTTGGCGCAAGCGTATATTGGCCGGATATCATAGAGCTGATAGGCAGATTTGCAGTAATGTTTGTCTTCAATGAAATAGTTATCTGCAGTATCGGCATGGCCACGAAAGGCAGGGTGCTTAAGAGCATGATGGGGCATCTTACGATCCTTCTCGTGTCGGTAGGCGTAGTCGTGGCACCCGTTATCGCGGCTTTTGGATCCTCAGCGTATATTGTTAAGTTGCCAATGATCTTAAAGGCCATCGCATCTATGCTTACTACGGCTCTTTCGTACGGTGGATTATGGGGTGAGGTGTATCTCGTTACAGGGGCCCTATTAGACGCCGGTAAACGAATAGCGCCTTCCCTGCAGACGATCTCAAAGCATGTCAGCATTGGATCTAAAAAGGGCATGGCCTATAGTGCCATATTGGTAGGTTTACTATATGCCCTCGGCATGGTGTTAAACATGCCGATCTCTCATAAGATCGTGTCTTCGATGCCGATAGTGATAGGTATAATTTCGGGCGCGTTGGTATTTCCGCTTATTAAAACCATTATAGAAAGTTTCGATGGCAGTTTACGTTTCTTCGAGAGGGTGCGTTACAGCTATACGGACATTACGCTTTGTGCCAGAGGAGCTATAGCAGGCTTTGGATTTTCATACATGGTTTCCAATAATATGTTCTCCCGTAATATGCCCGATCGCATCCTATTTGGCCTTATAATTGGTTTGGCGGCCTCCGGCGGAGTAAGCATCCTGAGAGACGGATGGTATGCCTTAAGAGGACGCGGTAAGATCCAGTCGTGGAGGCTCTATTTCGTCGATATGCTTCTCGGCGCATTTATCGGAAGCGCCGCGGCATTTTATCTCGATTCCCTGCAGGTTCCGGTGGTAGTAGAGAAGTTTAAGTTATACCTAAGTTCCGGATTATCCGCCGTAGATTATATTACGTATCCTCTGGTAAATAAATGGGGGCGTATAGACCTCGGTAACTATACGGGTGGCTCGAAGTTATTATTCATAGAATCATTGGCCGGGGTAATAAACTGGTCCATTGCGGCATGGCTGTTCGCAATCAATAAGGTATTCTTGCAGGCATTTTTCGACAAGGACAAGACGCCGATAAAATTCTTCTTTTCGAAAGCAGGGTTCGCGTCTCTGATCGAACATATGATATACGTCCTGAGGTGGGGACTTTGGATGTCACCGATCATATTTACCTTCCTTAGAATGATGCCCGAGCCAACATGGTATAACCAGGATGGAGCGGTACGCACATTATTCGCTATATTCAATAATTTTACGATGTCGCCGGAAGCCTTTAAGGCATGGAGCCTTCAGGTATTCGTGTGGGTGCTGGCCTTAGACTGGTTCCGTGTATTAATATGGATGGACCATATGGGCCTGAGAGTGGCGACTCTCGTTAATTTAAGCTTTATCGGTATGGACAAGCTTGATGAGAAGATCGGACGCTTTATAGGGCCGGCATCGGCCCAAAGATATATTCCGGAAGGGGTTAAGCGCTTTGCCACATGGGCACCGCTCCTCATACCTTTTTATCTTCCACGCGGGAAAGAGTGGGATTATGCGTGGGGGACCTCGGTGGCAATGCAGAATGCCTCGGAAGGCAAGGGGATAATTAATAAGATACAGGCGCTATCGCTTTCTCAATCGGTCATATTTATATGCGTGGCGATAGTGACATGCACGGCGATATCTTTCCTGATCCGCGCCATGGGCCGCAGGTCGGCAAACCGCAAGATCGAATCTTACGAACTGGGAAACAGGGAGTACAAAGTCGTACTAAGAAAGAATGGCGATATATACAGCGAGGTCACAGGAAAAGAGACCGACATCACAAGGCGTTCGTATGACACTATGGATCCATGCGGCAGGATACTATTTGTGGTCGATGCCTCGGAGCCGCCCGGCAGCGGCAAAAGATTCTGGCCGGTCGTAGGCAACTTCCCTGCGGAAAAATTCAAGGCATCTCACATTGAGAGATGCGGCGATTCGCTTAAGATCATTAATATAAATAACGATGTTAAGACCACGGTCGATATAGAATTACCCGATCAGGACTCCGCGGCCGAAATATGGAAGGTGACCATCGAGAATCTTTCCGACGTCCCGCGCCAGCTAAAGGTAGTTCCGTATTTAGAGTGGGTACTAAATGGCGGAATCCATGACAGGTTCCATACGCAATATGCAAGGCTATATCCCGAGATGGAATATGTGAGCGGATCAAATGCCATACTATCGTGGCAGAAGGCGACAAAGGCGATGGGTATATTAGCATCAGATATACCTACGGAAGGTTTCTTAACTTCGCGCGTGGATTTCATCGGTCGCGCCAGGAGCATCTGGTCGCCGCGCATGGCAGATAAGCTCGATTTCATGGACGCGTGCGATACTCCCGGATATCCGACGTTCGATCCGATCGGAAGCCTTATCGTTAATGCGGCTGTGGGGCCCAGAGGCTCTGCGGCTATGCGCATAATGATAGGTTATGCTAATAATCGGGACAAGGCCTTAGAGCTTATTAAAAAACATCTCGATCCGCGCGGGGCTCCCAGAAAAACCGAGCCAAGGAAGAAAAAGCTGTTGATCGGCCACGGTGAGATACCTCAGGGTACTCCGAGCCCTTACTCCACATTCAGTCCGGATGGAAATGCGCTTATAGTTCATACGCCTTATACTCCCAGGCCGATAGACCATGCTGTATCTAATCCGACACATTCAGTGATGGTAACTAATAGGGGCCTTCACACCTCATGCAATGGTAATTCTCAGCAAAATCGTCTTACGCCTGATTGGGCTGATACCGTTACCAGGGAAATTCCATCCGAGGCGATCTATCTATTCGATCAGGATCGAAATGAATGGTACTCACCAACCTATCATCCCATCAACGACAAGAGCGCCAAGCATGAATCCGAGTTCAGTGTTGACGGTAGTGCCATATTTCGCATGACTAAGGGTACCGTGTCTACCGAGCTAACCGTGTTTGTTCCGCCGGATGAACCGACGGGAGTATATATGCTGACCATAAAAAATGATGCGAGCCACTCCAGACGCATGAGAGTAGCTCCATATTTTCAGATGGTGCTTGGGTTTATGCCGGAAAAATCAGGCCCGCTCGGAGGCCGTTATGACAGGGCGCTGAATGCGTTATTTTATGAGAACCCGCGCAATATATTCCGCTCCGGGACTGCATTCGTCTCCATGTCTATACCCAGCGAACGATTCGAGACCAATCGTGGCAGGTTCTTCGGATCCGGACGCACAGCGACAAGTCCATTTATGGTGGAGGAGGGCAGGCCTGACGCCTCTCAAATGACGGATGAGGCTCAAATAGCGGGCTTATTAGGGACCGTAGAGATACCGGCGCACGGCCAAAACACAATTACTATTATCCTGGGCCAGGCAGATGATAAGAGAAAGGCCGCGGCCATAATAAATAAATATAAGGATATCTCTAAGACAAAACAGAGCCTTGAGTATACCCGCAAATGGTGGCTGAGTTTAATGGGCACATTAAAAGTAGAAACGAACAAGCCCGAATTTGACAGATATCAAAACTGGCTTAAATACCAGGCATTGGCTGAACGTATCTGGGCCAGACGTGGTTTTTACCAGACCAGCGGCGCTTATGGTTTCCGTGACCAGCTTCAGGATACAGTGAACCTCATCTGGATAGATCCATCCCTTGCGCGCAAACAAATAATCCTGCATGCTTCACAGCAGTTTATTCAGGGAGATGTATTCCACTGGTTCTTCACATTAACCGACGGACGCACGGCGTTCTCATGTCGTTCGCATGCTTCCGATAATCCCGTATGGCTGTCGTGGGGAGTGGCCGAGTATGTCAGGGCCACCGGAGATCATTCGATACTTGATGAGATGACATCCTATGTCGAGAGCGAATTTCCATTCGCAAAGCTTCCGAAGAATAAACAGGGATGGGGACACCTATACCACAGGACGACAAGATCCGATACGGTGTATAGGCACAGTATGCGCTCAATAGATCTCCTGCTGAATGATAGAACCGGCAAGAATGGATTACCGTTAATGCAGACCGGAGATTGGAACGATGGCCTTGATGAGATAGGAAGCGAAGGCAAGGGCGAGAGCATATGGCTCGGATTCTTCCTTTATTATATCCTGAAAGAGATGCTCGATATTATTGAGGCTAAAGACGGTCATGCCAGAAGAGAGCATTACGAAAAGAAGATGAATAGTCTTAAGGATGCCATAGAGAAGACATGGAGGGGCGATAGGTATCTACGCGCTATCCACGACGATGGCACAGAGATAGGTATTAAAGACAGCGGAATATGGGAGATTGATGCGTTGACAGCATCCTGGGCGGTTAAGAGCGGAATAAATTTTGAGCGTGGGCTCACTATATTTAATACTGCGCTTAATATATTGGAAAAAGATAATGCGATACTTCTCGGTTGGCCTGCTCTGAGAGAGGGTACAAAACCATATCTTGGCAGAAGCAGTAAATATCCCGAAGGTGTTCGCGAGAACGGTATGTATTGTCACGGTGTTCAGTGGCTGGTCAGAGCCGCGCGTATTCTCTCCGAGCAGTTTGAAAAACAGGGAGAAAGAGTAAAATCCGACGAGTATGCGGCTATCGCATACAGATTATGGCTTAAGATTTCTCCGATAGCCCACATGGAGAGCGATGAGATAGAGATCTACGGAGGCCAGCCTAATAAGCAGGGAGCTGATGTGCTTACAAATTTTGAGCCAGGGCGTATGATATGGCATGGGTATACAGGCGCCGCCGGATGGATGCTTAGACAGGCGATGGAGGGCGTAGTAGGCGCATCACTGCTGAAGAACGAGATGATCCTACCGAAGGATCTTGACCGATCGCGAGGAGATTTAAAGGTTCACCGTGTTTATCGGGACGTAAAAAAAGATCCTTTAGTCAATAAATAGACTTAAGCGGTAAATTAGCAAGGGGTCGATTTGAATAGGCGTCTAAAAGTAGCTTTATACGTGATGGTCTGTTCATTAACCATCATAATGGGCCTTCAGGCTTCCTCCAGCTGCAATAAAAACGGTCAACTATCCTCTGGTGAACCACCGTCAATAATTATAGCGGACTTCAATGGCGAGGGGATGATCAATACTTTGGGAGGAGAATCCGGAACATGGGAAAAAGACCCAAATGACCAGAGCCAGTCTATTGCCTCGGCACTCGATACTAAGATAAGACGCGGCCCTACCGGTGCGTCATTGAGATTGGAATACAATGTTAAAACATCGAATGAAGCTGCGAACGGATTCTGGACTCAACTGCGCGACCTCGACGCATCAGCGTATGACCATTTTGAATTCTGGGTTAAAGGCGATGATAGCGGTTATCCGACATTATTTAAGATCGAATTTAAGAAGAACCAGGAAGATTCCGACGGCCATGTCGAGACCGTTAAGGGAAGTTATGTAGTCAAAGGCATTACAGATCAGTGGCAGAAGATATCTATTCCGCTAAATGTGATGAACGGCATACGGGACTGGCACGACCTAAAAGAGTTTGTTATTACTTTTGAAAACAGGCGACTCGACAAGCTCCAGGGCACACTGTATTTCGACGACTTCTCTTTTGTGAAGACCTGGTCTCCCGGACCTAAGGTAACAGATGTAGTCCCCCATAAGAAAAAGAAGACGGATAGGCAGGGCGACCGCGAATATTTTGCCAAATTTCTCATAGCAAGGCTTTACGGCTTTCCAAAAGATGTATTTGTTAAGAAGTCATTTCCCAAAGACGATCGCAAGTTTTTACTCACAATAGCTAAAGACACTTGGAAGTACTTCGATAAGATCGTGGATAAGGAATATAGCCTGCCGCTTGACAATATACAGTTCAGTGAAAAAGCAACCGTCTCGAAAGATACACGTATAGGTGATTATACAAATGTCACCAATATCGGGGTATATCTTATGTGCATAATTTCCGCTTACGATTTAGAGTTCATCTCAAAGCAGGAGGCTATAAAGCGCCTCTCGGCCACCATAAGTTCTATCGAGATGTTGGAGAAGTATAATAACTTTCCATACAATTACTACGACGTGACAATATTCCAGCGCACCAGCAACTTCGTATCATTTGTTGATAGCGGATGGCTGGCCGCGGGCATAATTGTGGCGAAGAACGCTTTTCCTGAAGAGTTGGGTCGGAGATGTCAGAAGATTCTGGATTCGATGAATTTTTCGTTTTTTTATGATCCGGTTGAGGGCCTCATGTTCCACGGATACTATACAAATATAAACTATTATTCGGAATATCAGTACGGTGCGTTTTACTCTGAGCCCAGAGCTATAAGCTACATAGCGATAGGTAAGGGCGATGTGCCAATAGAACACTGGTTTAGATTGGCACGGACATTCCCGGAGAGTTGGCCGTGGCAGACACAGATGCCTCAGGACAGGGTAGAGAAGAGATGTATGGGTCAAAAAATGTGGGGCGGCTATTATGAGTATGAGGGGATGAAATTTGTTCCGAGCTGGGGAGGCAGTATGTTCGAAGCGCTGATGCCTACATTGATAATAGATGAGAAGTCGCTTGCGCCTAAAGGGCTGGGCCTGAACGACGAACGACATGCGAAGATACAAATAAAATATGCTCTCGAAACATTAGGGTATCCTATTTTCGGCATGTCTCCGTCCTGCGTCCCCGGGGGAGGATACTCGGAATATGGGGTTAAGATCCTGGGTACAAAAGGGTATAAGGCAGGAGTGGTTACACCTCATGCGTCATTGCTATCGTTAGAATTTATGCCAAAAGAGTCTATAGCTAATATGCGAAAGATGATAGACAAATATAAAGTATATGGGGAATATGGTTTTTACGATGCCATAGATGTGGCTACCGGAAAGATTGCAACTAAATACTTATGCCTGGACCAGGCTATGAGTTTCATAGCGCTTAATAATTACCTTAACGATGGCGCTATAAGAAAAAGATTTCATAAGGATTCGATATCGAAAAATGCCGAACAGATCCTAAAAGTTGAGGATTTTTTCGATTGATCGTGGTATATTACATAAGCTCGTTGTTTTTGCTATCCTAATATGGATTGCTTTGAAATGCAAATTTTGTCATTCTGAGAAGGCCTTATTTACCCATGTGCCGACGAAGAATCTAAAAACGAGATCCTTCACCCGCCACTAGAGCTCCGGCGGGTTCAGGATGACGTAATTTGTATAATAGGGATCCTAATATTAAAGGCATAAAAGGAGAGCGATTTGTCTAAGATAAGAGGCTCCGAAAAAGAAGCTATAGCGGGCTATCTGTTCTTGCTTCCGAATTTATTAGGATTCATGGTATTTACGTTGATACCGGTGGCTCTCTCCCTCCTGCTAAGTTTTGTCGACTGGGACATGTTATCGGCGCCAAAGTTTGTGGGTTTTCAAAATTTCATAAATCTTCTCGGTTTCCACTATGAGGCAGGGCGTATAATCGCAAACGATCCCCTCTTCTGGAAGTGCGTTGGAAACACACTATTCCTGATGATGATAATACCTATAGAAGTAATGGCGTCGCTCGCCTTAGCATTAATAATGAATCAAAAGGTAAAATTAATAAATTTGTTCCGAGCGATATACTTCTTGCCGACAATAACCAACGGCGTGGCCATATGTCTCCTGTGGACGTGGCTATATAATTCGGAGTTCGGATTATTAAATGTCATACTTCTGAAGATAGGAAGCATATTATCGATACCTATCCACAGGGTGGAGTGGCTTACTTCAACCGCCTGGGCGAAACCGTCATTGATGTTAATGGGGTTATGGATAATGCTCGGCGGATATAATATGATACTCTTCATGGCCGCCTTACAGGGAGTTCCCAGAGAATTATATGAGGCGGCCGAGATGGACGGCGCCGGAAGCTGGCATAAATTTTGGAATGTGACATGGCCCATGATAAGCCCTACGACATTCTTCGTATTCGTTATGGCCATAATAGGCGGGTTTCAGGGCGGCTTTATGCAAGCCTACATAATGACCGGCGGCGGTCCCGATAGGTCCACCACGACTTTAGAATATCTTATATATAATCATCTCTATAGCTGGCAACATGTCGGTTACGCGGCCAGCATCGCGTGGTTTGTCTTTATAGTGGTATTCGTAATTACGGTATTGAACTGGAAATTTGGCGGTAAACTGGTGCAGTATTCGCATTATTAAGGAGTGAAATGCGGCAAGATAAGGATGAAATTGTAAATATAGCCAGCATCAAAGTGCATAGAATTTTAAAGAAAAGCGCTATATATGCTATTCTGGTGATAGGCGGTGTTACAATGATAATCCCTTTCATATGGATGCTTTCGACCTCACTAAAACCCTACTCATCCATATTCATGTTCAATATCAAAGATATACAATGGTTTTCAACGCCCCTTTATTGGAAGAACTATATAAATGTATGGAAAGTCGTGCCTTTTGCCAGGTTCTATTTAAACAGTATATTCGTTGTGGTCGCGGTAACGGCCGGGCAGGTGACGACCAGCGCGCTTGCGGCATATGCGTTCGCACGCCTTAAATTTCCGGGACGCGATAAGATATTCTTTGCTTATCTCGCTACTATGATGATACCGGGGTCCGTTACGATGATACCCGTATTTGCGCTTATGCGCGCATTTGGCTGGATAGATACATATAAGGCGCTTATCATACCGGCGATATTCTCAGCCTATGGGACTTTTTTGCTCAGGCAATTCTTTATGACTATACCCAGAGATCTGGAAGACGCTGCTAAGATCGATGGTTGCAGTTTATGGGGCATATTCTGGCGTGTCATAATGCCTTTGTCGAGCACCGCCATCGCGACTCTTACTATATTTGTGTCGCTCGGTAATTGGGTCAGTTTCATGTGGCCGCTTCTGGTTACAAATTCTATTGAGAAGAGGACTTTACCCGTTGGACTTGCATATTTTCAGGAACTATATCAATACGCACAACCTGACTGGGGGCTTCTAATGGCAGGATCCCTTGTAACAATGGTGCCGGTTATAATAGTATTCCTATTTAATCAGAGGTTTTTCGTGGAGGGTATTAAATTAACGGGAATGAAAGGATAGCACTGAAAGCTAATAATACAGATTATGCCGACCGTGATGGACTACAAAAAAGAGACTGCTAAGAGGATAGATAGGGCCGGGGTTTCAGGTGCCAGGAACCTTCAGTTAGCGCTTAATGACGAGATAGCCAGGATGTATCTTAAGACGTCCGAGAAATCTTATATCAGGAAGAGAGATAATCTAAGGTTGGCCTGGTCAGTGGCGATCGTAGCGTCTATACTTGTCGTGGTAGCTTTTGTTACAAAAATAAACTTTGATGTCAGAGTGAGACTGTTGGGTGAGATACCGTCCGTTAGTGTGGAACGCGGCAAGATCAGTTTCGATAACAGAAAAGACAAGGGAGTCTTTTTGGTTAAGGGCATATCGGCAAATAATGATATAGTCAGAGATGTTTCCTTCGTAGGAGATGCCAGAATAGGTTCGAGAACGGCAGATGATCACATACTTCTCTCAAATGCGAAAGGCAGTGGTTGGGCGAATTTTACGCTGGATCTTAAGGAACCGATAGACCTGAGCAAGCTGGATCTGAAATTTATAGCGAAGGGATCTTCGGGTGGTGAGTCCCTGGGCATAGTCATAGTAGATTCGGATAATAAGACATACAGGATGGAGCGCGACCTGTCGACCAGGATCACGGATGATTGGCAGTTGTATAAAGTAGATTTTAGACCGATAAAGAGAGCGGTGGATCTCGGCAGTATAAAGACGATAAAGTTTGAATTTGGAAGTTTAACCGTAGGTAATAATTCCGGCGCCGCTATCTTTATTAAGGATATATATGTGGCTAAGGCGAGGAGATCGAGATGGCTGTAAAATCCGAAGGGATGTTTACATACCATGTGCTACAGGATAGGGAGCGAAAAAATTTAGCTATTCTGGAGCTGATCCGCAAACGAAGCCCGATTTCTAAAGCGGAGATATCCAGAACTTTGGGCTACAATATCGTTACTATCACTAACTACCTCGACTATTATATCAGCAAGAAGATGGTATTGGAAGTCGGACTGGATATATCTTCGGGCGGCAGGCGGCCCGAGCTATTGGAGATTAATCCGAGGGTCGGATATGTAGTAGGCGTGGACATAGGCCCCGAGACTATATCAGCCATGGTGACCGATTTAAGCATAAAACTTATAGCTCATTCCAGCGCGCCAAGGCCGGCTGTAAGGATGGAAGATCTCATACCCGTCATCATTAAAGTTATAGATAGCGCGATCGAAAAATCCGGCATAGATCGGACTATGCTAAAAGGCGTAGGTATGGGTATTTCCGGGATCGTGGATTATCATTCGGGCACCATAAGGGATACCGATCCAAGCAGGGGTAGGACCAAAGTAGGTTTTCTTAAGATTACAAGGGCCGTGGAGGAGAGATTTAATGCGCCGGCATTTATAGGTAACGATGCCTCCTGCGGCGCTTTTGGAGAAAAGTCGCTTAATCCCAGCGCGGATGTAGACAACCTCATATACGTTTATTCGGATGTAGGATGCGGAATAGTGATATACGGCGATGTATATATAGGCGCCAGCGGGTGTTCCGGCGAGACACAGATAGTATTCGAGTCGCTTCAGTCCGATGAGAAGTCCTACCTTAAGGAGTACGCATTTATGCGGCCGTGGGGAGTCGATCTGGGGGTTGTAGCCGAAGCCAGGAAAGAGGCCCTTAAAGGTATGGCCAGCGGTATCATAGATTTGGCGAGCGGGGACTCCATGGCTATTACAATAGAAAATGTTATCGGCGCGGCGCGAAACAATGATAAATCAGCAGTAGATATTTTACAAAGAGCCGCCGGCAATCTCGGTGTGAGAGTTGCATATTATGTTAATTTTCTAAACCCGGCCGTTGTAATAATAGGCGGTGGAATGGAGCGCGCGGGAGACATATTTATGGATCCTCTAAAATCGACCGTGAGTAAATTCGCTTTCGAGGAGCCCTATAGCAGTGTAAAGATTATGCCGAGCATGCTGGGTTCCAGCGCTATTGCGATGGGCGCCGCGGCCTTGGCGGCCAGAGAAGTATTTATACAGGCATGATAACAGGAGGTATTCAATGTTTGCTTTGAGATTAAGGATGATGCTGTTGACGGCGCTGTTATTCGCAATAATGTATGCCGTTATAGCAATGATCAGCGCCAGGATGGGCATATCAAATTTCAGTTTTTATCTGATTCTATCTATAGTTATGATGCTCATCCAGTATATGATAGGTCCGAAGATAGTCGAGTGGTCGATGAAGGTAAAGTATGTAAAAGAGAATGAGTATCCCGATTTACATCGAATGGTGAAGGAGCTCGCAATAAGGGCAAAGCTTCCTGTCCCCAGGATCGGTATTGCGCAGGTTGCTGTCCCGAATGCATTCGCATTCGGCAGATCTGTTAAAGACGGCAGGATATGTGTCACCGAAGGGATACTAAACCTTCTCAAAGAGAATGAGCTTAGGGCTGTACTCGGACATGAGATGAGCCATATAAAGAACAGAGATATGCTGACCATAACGTTATTATCGGTTATACCTATGATACTTTACAGGATAGCCTGGCAGTTCATGTTCTATAATAGACGCGACAGAGATTCCGGATCGAATGCAGTGCTGATCGGTATGGCGGCATTCCTGTTTTATTTTCTGACAAATCTTTTAGTGCTTTACGCCTCCAGGATCAGGGAGTATTTTGCGGACAAAGGATCTATCGATCTCGGAAGCCGGCCGGCGGATCTTGCCTCCGCGTTATATAAACTGGTATATGGGTCTGCCGTCATGCCGAAGGAAGCGATAAAGGACGTAGAAGGGATGAAGGCATTCTTTGCGAACGATCCATCCAGGGCGATGAACGAACTCAGGGACCTGCGCAGTCTGGACCTGGATAAGAGCGGAACCATAGAAGCTTCCGAACTTCTCGCATTGCAGACGAAGACCGTCCGCCTTGGCTTTGGTGATAAGTTGATGGAACTTATGAGCACACATCCGAATATGCTGAAACGCATAAAACGTCTCAGTGAATGGAAGATCTCATAAGGTGAAGTTCAATTTCGATGCCACAGGTATAGGCAGCCTGCCTTTTAAGACCCCCGACGAAGCTCTATCCGTAATATTCGATAATCTAAAGACCATTCCTTTTTGGCCGCAGCTGCCCAGGCGATCATTTTTGGAAAGTATGTATGTTCAGTATTCTGAAGGTATCCCCGGCGTGATAATTGACGATGCTAAAAAGACTATTTATGTTGATTCAGCTAAAGCGTTTGCAGGGATTGAGACTGCATATACCAAATATTTGGAGGGGGACTTTGAGTTTTTTAGAATTTCCAAGCCTCACGCCGAAGGCCTATATGCATTTATGAACAAGTTTAATTCCAGTGCAAAGGACGTGAAATGCATAAAGGGGCATATAACAGGCCCCATAAGTTTCGCCCTCACCGTGACGAATGAAAATAAAAAAGCGATAATGTATGATAAAGACGTATTTGAGGTACTGACCAAGGCCCTTTGCATGAAGGTTAAATGGCAGATAAGACTGCTTAAGAAGCTATTTTCGTCTGTGATAATATTCATAGATGAGCCGTATCTGGTATCTATAGGTTCAAGCTTTGTTAATATAAATATCGATGATGCATTTGCGAAATTAGATGAAGTTATTCAGGCGATTAAGGAGGAGGGGGCGCTCGCCGGACTTCACTGTTGCGGTAATACAGACTGGCCGCTTTTGCTTAAGAGAGATCTCGATATACTGAACTTCGATGCGTACGCATTCACGAAAGAATTTCTACTGTATTCCACGGAGATCAAAGCCTTTCTGGCAAGAGGCGCTACGATAGCTTGGGGCCAGGTTCCGAGTTCGGAAGCCATCGATAGGGAGTCCGTGGAATCGCTTGTTAATAGGTTCGGAGATACTGTAAAGATGCTTGCCGATAAGGGTATTCCGAAGAGCGGCTTATCCTCGATAGTTACTCCGAGTTGCGGCGTCGGTACTATGGATGAATCCTCTGCCCGCAAAGTCTTCAACACCCTTCGCTTGGTTTCCGATAAATTAAAGCAGATGACGGCTTAATCGAATCCACATCTCGCCCTGTGCAAAAAACCTACCGAGCTAAATACTCAGTAGGTTTTTTAATTTGGTAGCGGGGGTCCGATTTGAACGGACGACCTTTGGGTTATGAGCCCAACGAGCTGCCAGGCTGCTCCACCCCGCAATGGACTTCCAATTATACAGTATACACGGCCAATTGCAAGGTAAAAATACTCGCCGTGTTGAGAATGAGATTATCTATTGATATGCACTACTCGAGCCGGGGGAAAGCCGTTGAAGTGGGTGGAGGATGCGTGGGAGTAAGCGCCGATATTCTCGGCATATACCAGATCCCCTATTTCCAGTTCAGGCAACTCTTCAGCTATCGATATCGTATCGAGCGCATCGCAAGTGGGCCCGAATACCGCAGAGACTTTTTTCTCACCGTCCTTAAATGCTTTTATCGGATATGTACAGTGGTCGAAAATAATGCCTGAAAATGTATGATATACACCATCGTCGATATAATAACAAGTCTTTCCATCGCGAATCGCCTTACCGATAATCTTAGCAATAAGCGTTGCTGAATTAGCCACCATGAAACGACCGGGCTCAGCCAGTATCTCTACATCTTCCGGAAATAATCTTTCTATCTCAGTATTTAATTTTTTTGCCAGCACTTTAAAAGACTTGGCTTTATTGTTATAACGGACAGGAAATCCTCCGCCTATATCGAGGATCTTTATCTTGTGGCCCCGTGATTCGGACTCCTTAAAAATCGAAGCCGATAACTGTAATGCCTGCATATAATTTTCAAAATTATTACACTGACTGCCCACATGGAAACTTATACCTTCCACTACAAGATTCGCTTTTAGCGCTTCCAGGACGAGATCCACCGCTTCTCCGGGATGAGCACCGAACTTCGATGATAACTCGACCATAGAACCGGTGTTGGGGACCCTTATCCTAAGGCATAGTCCGGCGTGAGGGCAATGTACTTTTATTTTATGTAATTCCGCAATATTATCGAATGTGACCAGGGGTTTGAACTGATCCAACTTATGAAGTGTCTCGATCTGCTTTATAGTATTGGCGTAGATTATTTTATCCCATATGAAATCCTGACGCTTCTTCGCCCTAAGCCTTTTAATATTCTCGTATACGATCATGAACTCCGGGAAGGACGCCACATCGAAGCTGGAACCCATGTCGTAAAGCGTCTTTACGATCTCGGGAAGCGAATTGGCCTTGACGGCATAATATGCCTGGACGCGAGGAAGGCTTTCGGTGAAGACTTTATAATTCTGTCGTATCTTATCATGATCGACTACGAAAACAGGCGTGCCGTTCTTCTCGGCGATTCTTCGAAGATTATTTATATAACGACTGCGGTGTCTTGCCATATATGTCGGCTATTCTATCATCAATTATTTAGGGTTTAAAGAATAAATTCTGGAATCGCCAGATATTTTTAGTGTCAAGCTTAGTCGATTTATTTTCTTTAAAGAATACCTGATAATGGGAAAACGGTGTCCAGTCAGAGGCCTCCGACACAAATTTTCCGAGATACGGCTCCGAGACATTCAGCACATACTTATATGGAAGATCATCCGGTAGACAGAAACCCTTATTGGGGTTCTCTATCATCCACATTACGGCCGACACTACGCCGAGAGCCACCTGGAGCGTAGTAGCGTTCTGGTGTGGGACGAGCCGTCTCGACTCTTCGATAGATAGAATGCTTCCCGTCCACCAGGAATTATATTTATGGCCCATCAGGAGCGCTCCCAGGATATCAGCTCCTCCGGTTATCTCGTCGTTCATGATTCTCCATCGCGGCTGAAGGTCATAATTTCTGGCGCGAAGCTCATGCAGTGACGATATGGTTTCATGGCATGGCATATAAGCGTAATGCACCGTAGGTCTGTATATAGCTTTTTTACCTTTCCAGACGGTTAGCTTATCAGAGATCCCGAAGGCCTCTCCATGGCGTATCACCATTCCGACTATTTCCTGATTAGGTATCCAGGATCTGACCCATGTATTCATTCCCATGCGCGCCAGAAAGATCTGGTTCTTTGGGCCATATGTTGGAACGTATGCCAATTCCGGGAGTTCCGTTTCGTGTGTGCCCCAGCCCATCTCTGCTGGGGAGATGCCCTCTTCTCTTAGGCCTTCCACGCTCCACGTGCCTACAAATTCGTCGACTTCTTTAGGTTTATTTGTTATCTGTGTGTCGCGCTCACTGCAGTGTATCACCTTTATGCCAAGCTCCATGGCAAGACGCGCAAAATCATCTTCCTGCAGATATTTCTCGAGGGCCTTTATCGAGGGCTTAGATGTAGAGCTGTCCCTGATAGCCTTATTAGCTATATCGACGAGCCCACGCTTGGTAAAATGCGATATAAGCCCCGGATTGGCGCCATGGTCTACGACAGCCGTTGTGGATTTATCACCCCACTTAGATATCATTTTGCGTATTATCATTTGCCTGTAGTAAAGGGATTTCTCTAAAGGGGTCTTCAGATGAATATTGGCATACGGATCCCACTCTTCTACCGATGTATTTACGTAAAGGACATGGTTGTCGTGACACCACGTTAGTATATCTATTGCTCCGATATTCCAACCGAGGTCTATTATCAGTCCTCCGGCACCGACATGCTTTGTCAATATCTGCGCCATATTTACTGGAGTTATCTTTGTCTGAAAATATTTCACTCCCTTATCGGTCCAATTTTTTATTGCATTTGTTTGATCAGCAAAATCTAGCACAGTTACATTTTTATAAGGTATCTTAATATGTTTGAAGAGTACCGGCAGGGTACACTTTGAAACAGAACCATAGCCTATCACTAAAACTTTATTTCGGAATTCGAGCATCATACCTCCTGAAAAAGATGTAAAAAATAATTTTCTTACTTGGCGTGCTACATTCTACATTGACATAGCTTTCAATGTCAAGCTCGAAAAAGTTAATAATATTTCGTTTAATTTACCCAACTATACCATTCATAGTTAAGGTATAAAAAAGTAAGAGATTTTGCCGTCCATTGATTAAATTACATGATATACTTATTCTATAAGGTGATTATCATAGTGCTTGTCAGATTAGAACATTAAATCGGGCAGGTTAATTTTTTCACCTGTAAATAAAAGGTTTTGTTAAGTATCTAATAGGAGCTATTGGATGAGCACAACCGTCAGATCTAATGGTAGCTTGATTAATAAAAGACCGTTCAAGGTGCTGGTGTGTCTGGTCACCTTGGCGGCTTTTCTTTTTAATACGGTATCGTATGATCTGGTTCTTCTTCGCCCGCTTAGCTTCGTAGAACAAGCCTGGGCCGTTGGCAAGCCTTCGGGGTTCCCTGACGGTGGCTCCGCAAGGGCCGGCGGCCTAAGGCCTTCTAAAGGTTTGCGCGTAGGATCTTTTACCCTCCCGGAGTACCTCGGTCGGATAAAAGAGACGTGGCAGTCATCCTCACGCAATACGAACCCCGTTATTGTCCACATCCAAGACGCTCACTGTAATTACGCCTGCCAACAGCAGATCGCTAAAATCATAGAATATATAAATAGAGAATACGGTGTCGATACTATAAATCTCGAAGGCGGCGCCAAAGACTATGATATATCCATCTTTACCGACATTAAAGATAAAATCCTGCGCGATAAGGCCTCCGATTATTTTGTAAAGGAAGGGTTAGTTAATGGCGCCGAATATTTCGCCGCAAATAATCCGGATAAGATCCGGCTATGGGGCGTAGAGGATACAAAACTATATATCGACAATCTGTCTATCTACAGAAACTCTCTCCTGCACAAAGAAGAGGTCGATAAGTATCTGAAGTCTTTAAGCTATATCCTCTCGAATCTGAAGATAAAGGTCTACTCGAAGGATCTCCTCGATTTCGATATGAAGTATGGCGCATATAAGGCCGGCAATATGGATTTCAAAGAGTATCTCTCATATCTGCTCGATATGGCCAAGGCCAAAGGTATAGAGGTAAATGACGTAAAATGTCTGACCTTGCGTCATTCTGAGGCGAAGCCGAAGGATCTAAAGGAAGAGATTCTTCGGTCGGCCGCTGGCCTCCCTCAGAATGACGGAGCGAGCACTTCTTGGAATTCCGTAGATGCTAAGAAATTACCTAACATATATTATTTGGCGCAGTCGTTAAGTAAAGAGGGTGATATAGATTTCAGAAAAGCGAATGGAGAACAGGAAGGACTCATAGATAGCCTCCAGAAGAAGTTATCGAAGAATGCCCTCGAGGAGCTCGTGGTAAAGACTATCGCATTTAAGCAAGAGCATATATCCCAAAAGGATTTTTATGATTACCTCTTGGCTAAAGCAACGCAATTCGGCGTCGATATTAAGGCCTTTTCCGAATTTCAAAAGTATAAAGCATACATCTCTGTATACGATGCCGTGGATAAAACAAAGGTGATGGAAGAGGTGGACTCTTTAGGGGAGACCATTAAGTCCGCATTGTATCGAAATGATAAAGAAAAAGAGCTTTCGCTTCTATCAAAAAACTTTGCCATACTTAAAAATATTTTCAACATCTTGCTGACGAAAGACGACTATCGGTATTACAAAGATCATATCACTTCATTCGAGACAAAGAACTATTTAGCATTCATTAATAATACGGTGCGTCATCCTGAGCCCGCCACCAAAGGTGGCAGGGTGAAGGATCTGGATTCTTCGGCCCCTTTTGGGCCTCAGAATGACAGCGATAATTCCGCTATCTACGATGCATTTGCGGCCTCTATGCCCGACATCGCAAGGCTCGACCATTACCGGGACGAGATCTCTAAATTTTACGAATATTCCCTCAAGCGCGATGATGCGTTCGTGAAGAATGTACGATTCGCCAAGCCCGTAGAAAAGGGGCTCTCCCCTAAAGCAGCCATACTCATAACCGGCGGCTTTCATACCGAAAACCTGGCCGAGTTATTCAGGAAGCAGGGCGTATCCTACATTTCAATCATGCCGAATTTTAAGAATACAAACGGCTATCAATGCCCGTATTTTAAGATCCTTTCCGGAGAGAACGATATGAGGATTGTTGATGCCATGCCATCGGTGCTTAAAAATATACTCGCACCTCCCGATCAATTAAACCCTGCGATGATGGAAGCGATGTCGAAAGAAGTGCGTGCATTCCCATCCGAGAGATATTTAATCCCGCAAGCTTCAAAAGAAAAACCCGTTCATACTAATTATGAGATCGGCTTCACAGAGCAGGATATCGATCTAACGGACGCTGATTTTGATCGTCCATTGGCAGAAGCCATATTGAAGGATAAAAAATTTGTAGCTGAGTCTTTAGCCCGTATATATGATTCTGGCGGGCAGCGGCGCGTTGTGAGGGCTGTTGTGCGCAGACACTCTTCAAGGAACAAAATAATATTTGAGATAAATTTTGAGCTTGCTGACGGACGCAGACTACCAGTCGAGTTTATTGCCACAAGGTTAAAGAAGGATAGTAGGTATGGTAGGTTGGTGAATCCCGATGAATCATTGGTAAATAAACATCGTCTGCTTTCTGATAAGGACAAAGAGCATGAGTTTACTCCGCGTTTTGGGGCTGAGACAACATTAGATGATAGATATCACGTCTTTAGCACGGAGCTTTTCACAGGTGTGCCATTAAATAAAATAACCGATACGATCGAATTTCTGACAGGGCAACCGGGGACTACTCACGTGAGCTCTGTAAAAGATATTGCTGTGGATAATCTTGCAAAGTGGATAGCAAAGCTACCCGAGGGCTTATTAGAGAAAGGAGAGGTAGCAGCGATAATTGAGGCCAAAAAGAGTAATGACGATGCAAAATTAAAGAAGTTTGACGATAGATTGCGGAATCTACAGCGTGAGCTCGAAGCGGAAGCGATTAAGCTACAATTACATTTTTGGAAAAAAACCCGCTACGCACAGATGGATCCCAGGAGAAATAATATTATTTTTTCTCTGGATGATGAGGGTAAACGGGTATTTAAGATTATAGATTATGAAATGGTGGAGGAGACGCATTCTGAGAAAAACGTGTTGGGAGCTTTTAAAGTATTTGATGAAGATTCAGAATTCGATATTGATGCCAGACCATTTATAAGGCCATGGGCTTGGACGTACGACAAAGAGAAAAACGGATTTTTTGACATCGTAATAGATGCGTTCGGCCAAAAAGAGGGCGTTGAATTTCTTAAAAAAATTGAATCCGAATTTGAGAGCTCAGATTCTGCATACGAGAGAGGACCCCCCATCTTAAGACATTTAAAGACGTATTTGGCAAAACGAAGACATAATGATAATGCATTGCAGAGCTTTATTGAGAAAAAATCGCCATCGGGGAGCGGGCTTATTGATGTTGAAGAATTTCTCGGCGGGCGGTGGCCGTGGCTTGCGAAATTACTTGGCTCTCGATACGCATTTCTACAGGTGCCTTTTGAGCAGGCGTTCTGGGCTATAAGCGCTATAGGATTAAATGCATTAGGTATGGGATGGAGCTTGTTTATAGTTTCAACAGCATTCATAGGTCTTCATTATGCGGGATTAACAAATGGCAGTAGAGCCCCTCCCGTAAGGGATGTTTTAGCGGTTACCGCAATAAATGCAGTTATCATTTACTTAGCCACCTTCCTATCTCTACCCATCGGCTACGATATCTTAATTGGCTCCATGGTATCCGCAGTCCCTCATTATATTATCAATATCCTCACCAGTCCTCGCATCTCACCATTAAAGATTAAATATTTTGCAACTACGTTAATTGCCGCTATCCTTTTGAATTTTTGGGCGCCGAGCATCAGCATGCATATGTACAAGCTTTTCAACCCAATTATAACGACTCAAAATACGGTTTCAGTCGGAGCTGAGAGCGAGAAAGCGATTGCCGCTGTTACAAAGTATTTACCCCGAGCGGAAAGGAGCATTAAGCGAGGCGAGTATGACAAGGCCATGAAACTATTAACTAAAGCAAGGCTGTCTCTGAAAAATATCGGGAACAGGAATAAGAAAGGTAAATATGTCCGCAGACTGAACAGCCTGGCCGCTTCAATGCGATATGCAGGTTTATTGAATTTCGACGGGGTCAGCAAAAAGGGCAATGAAAAGGCTTGCGAAGAAAGGCGCTATAGGCTTATCAGAGTAGCCTATGAGATCTTGCTTAATAACGATCTCATAAGTCCTGAAGACAACGGGCCGCTAGAGAATTATTACAAGCCTGTCAATACCGGGACATTGGCTCTAAAATTAGCGAAGCTGGATGATTCCAAAAGAAATTTAGAAACGGTGGTTGAAGCGATCAATTCCATAGCAAGAGTAAGCAATCAAGACAGAGATCTATTCGACGCAAATTTCCTGATGGAGATAAGCAAAGATACGGGTGCGCCGCCCATAGAGGTGATAAGCACACTATTATTGGAAAACATCTTCAAGCCTGCGACGAGTAGTGCCGGCGCAGAAGGTTGGTGCCAAGTAAAGCCTACAACGGCCGAGGAGGCGATTTCGCAAATGAGTGATAGGGTAAAGAAAAAATATGGAGTGACGTCGTACAAGCCCAATAATCCCAAGCACAGCGCACTAGTGGCTATAAAGTCTCATCAGATCTTATATGAGAGATTAAAGAGGGTTTGCGATGATGTATTAGGCCCGGGCAAAGTCAGTAGTGACGATTTAAGAACGCTTACTCATCTCGCATATTCTATGGGCGATGATGACATCAAAAAAACCATAAAAAGGCGTTACAATAGAAATACGGAATTTGATCTTAACGAATTTTTAGAGTTGTATCGCAGTTCGCGTTTTTATCCCGATGCCGCAAAGCAGATGCGCAATTTTTTAGATTTATTAATCTCAAATACTTCAAAAGACAGAAAAAAGCATTTTAAGCCATCCACTCCCGCCACCCTCAAAGTCCCCGGTACCGCAGGATTAAATGAAGACGCGAACGTGGACCGGGAGTATGTAAACAAGGATATTCTAACCAACTTTGTAACCATCAGTCCGGATGATCCTGCCATCATCAGGGCGCTGAATATTATAAAAGGATTAGGTGATAGAGCTCCTCCGGGCTTAACCAAAGACTCCTTCGAGATACGTACAGTGAATGCCCCCGGCATGTTTATCCCTAAGTTCAGGGGAGCACTCTCTGTCACCGATCAGATCCCGGCCATAGGAAGGATGGAAAATGGCAAGCTTGTTATATATGTAACGAATATCTTCTACGAAACCATCCTCATGCCAGGGACAGTCCCCATCATAGGGAAACTACAGCCTGAGGACAGTCCCTTCTTTGGTATGCTCGCAGAGCTCATAGATCATGAGTACGCTGAGAACGTCATGGGGCTATCACGCAGAGATGCTGCGGCCAGGGCACGGTACTTTGCCAAGGCCGGCCAAGTGAGCCCATACCATGAGTTTATATTAAGCCAGATCAAAGATGAGGATTTCTTAAATGAGCTTTTGCAGGAAGATAGGTCATGGGTTACGGATGAAAATCAAAAGACGTACGAAAAAATGTTCTCCATAAGAATACACGAGGCCATATTAATGACGAGAGGGCTTGATCAGCATCTCTATGAAGCCAGCGCAGATGCAATGGCCCAGATTGCCGAGACCAGGCCGGATTTCACCCAAGACGCATTATCCTCTTTTAAAAGAGTGTTAAGGACTCCTGAGCTTGATCGTTATGCATATACAGTAAGTGCCAGACGCCTTGCCCAGTATGGATTGGCTCCTCTCGAGGAATTATTAAGGGTACCAGAGCTTGATTTTGTTGTCTATTTAGTCGGCGTAAATGTGGTAGCTAAGATCGCTAAAACCAGACCCGATCTTATATCCGATACCACAATCTCCACTCTTGAAGCATTATTGATAAAAGAAGGGGTCTATGAAGCCAGCGTAAACGCAATAGCCGAGATTGCCAAGTCCAGGCCGGACCTTGCCCAGGACGCATTAGCAGTCCTTGAAGCATTATTGATAAAAGAAGGGCTTGATGGATATGTCGATTCAGCCAGCGTAAACGCAATATCTGAGGTTGCGCCGGTCAGATCTGAGTTTATATCCAATATCACATTACCCTCTCTCGAAAATTTATTAACAACACCAGAGCTTGATTACCATGCCTATGAGGCTAGCGCAGACGCAATAGCTGAGATAGCCAAGGCCAGGCCGGACTTTACCCAGGGTGCGTTATCTTCCCTTGAAAAAATACTAACAACACCAGGGCTCGATTATTATGCCTATTCAACTAGCGCAAACGCAATAGCCGAGATAGCCAAGGCCAGACCGGACCTCGCCCAGGCCGCATTATCTCATCTCGAGGAATTATTAATGGCAGAAGGTATCGGTGATTATAAATATGAAGCCGGCGCAAACGCAATAGCTGAGATCGCCAGATCTATGCCTGAGTTCATATCTGATGCCACACTATCCTCCCTTAACAAAGTATTAATGGCGAAAGGGCTTAATTATCGCGCCTACATAGCCGGCGCAAACGCAATAGCTGAGATCGCCAGATCCAGGCCTGAGCTCATATTCAACACGACATTATCTCATCTCGAGGAATTATTAATGACAGAAGGGCTTAATTATCGCATCTGTACAGCCGGCGCAGACGCAATATTTGAGATTGCCAAATCCAGACCCGAGCTTGCCCAGAGGGTGCTGTACTTTCTCGAAAGATTATTAATCACAAAAAGGCTTAACGATTATGCCTATACTACCAGCGCAAATACAATGGCTGAGATCGCCAAAGCTATGCCGGATCTCGCCCAGGACACATTATCCCGCTTCGAGAAATTATTGATGACAGGAGGTCTTGATAGTTATGCCTATAAGGGCATCGCAAACGCAATGGCTGAGATTGGCGTGCAATCCGAGAATTTATTAAACAAATTTTTAGAATATATAGAGGAAAATGAGCACAGGATTAAGATCAAGCAAATAATCCTATCATGTTTAACAAGGTATCACCCTATGCTTAAAGCTTATTTCGAAAAAGATCCTCAATTATTAGATAGACTAACCGCAATTTTTAAAGATACGGAAGGTTTTAAGTATTTTATTTATTATCTAACCAAACGCCTTGGTGAGCCGCTACCGATCGAAGTGCGCGGTGAATTTAAATATCATACGAAAGCTGAAGAGATACTTAAAAAAGGCCCAAAGAAGGTCCTGATAATCCATAACATCAAGGACGGTCAGGGAGACGAGCTTATAAGGACGGGCACTTTTATTCAGGCCCTACTAGATTTTAATTCCGAATTAGAGATAACAGTATACACGGGCAGAGAGTACCTCTATAACAATAAGCGTGTAACCGTTAAGAGTTTGGATAATAAAACCATCTTTGACTTAACCGATACCGATCATTTCGATATGATAATCGACCATTATGATACTGCCCGGAGATACAGCGATTACTTTGAGTCTAAATTTAAGGATTTTCTTAATAAATTAAGCCAGTCAGGTAGGGCGCCTCCCATATACTTAAGAACCAATAAGGCTAAAGATGCATTCGTATATGAAAAGATAATTATAGATGGCGAGGAATTAATAATACCACCAGGCATTAGTAACGTGTATGACCCGATCTATAGGTTGTGCGCAGAAATGGGTCTTCCATTCAGGGCGGGAACAGAGAGATCGAAAGATTCGCTTCTTGTGGGCGGCCCTTATCCGACAACAGCAGATAATTGGTGGAGTGATAATATTGCAAATAATCCAGATGCGAAAAGCAGGCTCATTGTCATAGTCAACGGCTTTGGCGGTGAAAGTGAAGGCAAGGGCTATACAAGAAACCGATTAGGAGATTTCGCCAAAGACGTGGAAAGCATAATTACAAATAACGGTTTTGTAATAGTACTACCCAATCAGCAGAACTATGGAACCAAAAAAATAGCAGAACAAGTAAGAGATCTGCTTAGGCCAGAACTTAGACAATACGTTGTCATACCGGATGAACCACAAAAGGACCAGCGGTTATATAAATATCTCGTAGATAAATCGGATAGTGTGGTTACGGTAGAGGGCGGCATGATGCACCTTGCGTATAATTTAGGCAAACCATTTACAGTTTTACAAATGGAAGGTTCGGGCTCATTAGATAAGTGGGTGCCATACGCGCTAACGCCAGAACAACTGGTGGGCCCTAAGCCATACGTGGCCGCAGGCCTTATAGGTAAAAAGAAGCCCATCGGTATAACGAAGAATGAGGAGACCGCAGAGTTTACGATCACCGCCACAGATCTCGATGCAACGCCGCTATCGAAGCCAGAAGTAATTACTGTAGGATACCGGGAACCAACGAGCGACCAGAGAGGGCGCATACTGGAGTTGATAGAGGCGCAGTATAGGCCAAAGCTGAGAGAGATAATGGATACCGCCGCAAGGGACCACATCGAAAAGATCTTAAACTACCTCCGTGATAATATAAATAATCTCCGCCTCTTAAATTACAATAGTCTTGTGCAGGGATATGGGGATTCCCAATATATCCTTTTGAACGAAGAACTATTTAACAATATTCTTGATTTTGATCCGAGAAAGAGGGATGCCGCGTTTGCCCTACTATTCCATGAAGCAGGACATTCATACTTTGATTCTAATCCCGGTGACCGTGTTCCCGAGGGCCTAAATGTGCATATGTATTTAAGAGGATCAGGGATTGTAGCCAGAGATTATAATAGGAACCAAACCGGTGTAGAAAAATTACTGCCTGATGGCATGGGTCTGCAGGATTTTCTGGTAGGGGAAGATGCAAATAATAGGGTGACAGATATGATAAAGAATCTGAAAATTAAACACGCGGTGCCAATCGCGGATAAAATTATTGATAAGATTAAATTACTGAAAGAAATCGGCCCGGGTGAAGTAGAAGGCCGGATAAGAGGCGCTCTGTACGAAGAGATTTACCGACGTTCAAAGCTTGATTTATTAATTGAAATGAACCTCCTAAGCCCCGATATCCGTAAGCCTTTACATGACCTGTTGGTGCTTGATAATAAAGGAGCAGAAGCTGTGGGAGGCCATGCCCGAACCCTAAGCATAGTACTTAATTCTCTACGATCGAGAATATTGAACGATATTGATGATGTATTAGAGGATGCGGAGAGATCTTTGGATAACAGATCGAAAGATGGGGCTGAGGTCACTGTAATCCAGGCCATCAGAGATGTAATAGAAGACTTTAAATATAAAATCGGAATTGTAAGAAACATAATGAACTCAGGAGTTGTTGAGATCGAGACCGCAAAGTTACCTATCGAACCTGTCCAGGCGCCAACCGTGCCCGTGCCATACTCGGAAGCCTACAGTGACGAACTGACCGCGAAAATGAACTTACTCAGTAACGCCAAGGAATTGATTGCAAGCTTTACTCTTATGTTCGTCGCGGCGACGATTGATCGTGCGAAGTTAATCGATGCCATGAAGTCGGTGGCAGTTACCCCGGAAGCTATACTGCAGATTGTTTCTGAGATCGATAGTCTGCAGGACCGTGTCCAGTGTTCCGAGCTCGAGATGGCGCTCCGTGCCGCGGTTCTAGTAAAAGGACTGGGTGACGTTCCGCCGAATGGACATACAAATATCGTGGTTCAGATTGCCAAGGCGGGCGAATCAAGCCCAGCAAGAAGGCCCATACAGAATATTATCGGCAAGTTCGCAAAATATTTATTTGCCGAATCGATAATCAAAGAAGGTGTAGATGATGAAAATAGTCTGGAAAAGCTTCTCGACAAAGTAATTCAAGATGTAAAGAATCCGTCCAAGCCGAAACCTCGAGCCATAGTGCTGTTGCCGGAATATTTGCACGACCTATTAGATTCTGCTAAGAATTATTTGAAAACGGAGTACCAGATCAATGTCGATGACATCGACGCGCTTATAAAGATACAAAAGATAGGGCAGGGAGATAATCCAGACCTGATTACGCAGTTTGGACTTGGACTCGAACTCATTGAGCATGTGCGAAAGGGGAGGGATGCGGAGCCGGGCCAGGGGCTCATCAATCTCATCTCTGCGATGGTCGACTTGTCCGATTATAGTAATAACCCGGCCGAGGCGATCAAAGCCCTCTTCACGGGCGTCTTAAAGATTCGAAAAATTGACTGGAACACTGTAGACGAGAAGCGAAAAGCCTGGGAAGCCGTAGCAACTGCGTTGTAATTATTCCACCCCAGATTTTTTCGACCATATGGCGAAAAAATGTTCTCGCTCCACAGGGAGATTTTTCGACCCACACGATCAAGCCGCAAAAATATCGTCTTAATGATAACCGCCGATAACAAGGTGGACGCTTATTCTCAGACAACGTGCATACCGTGATTGACAAACTCCCGCTGTTATTATATAGTAAACGCCGTATATGAAATTCAAATTCAGAAGGTACTATCTGTATTATTGGGGTCGGTGCCTTGCGTTTATGGTCTGTCTATTGCCTTTGTCTATTGCTCTTTTTATAGCCAAATCACTCGGCAGAGCTTCTTTTGGGCTGGTTGCCAAGTACAGAAACCAGACCTTAGATAACTTGCGATTGGCGTTTCCTGATAAGAGTGAGCAAGAGATCAGGCGGATCGCCGTTAAGGTATTCGAGAACATTGGCAAAATCGCCGCAGAGCTTATAAATTTTCCCAAGATTAATAAATCCAATATAGATAAATTTGTACGGATAGAGAATTTTGACTTATTGGACAATGAGCTAAAAAAGGGCAAAGGCGTTATACTTCTTACTGCCCATTTCGGTAATTGGGAGCTATTGGCGCTGACTATGCGGGTGAAGGGTTATCCCGGTTCGGCGATCGGCAGACGCATCTATTTCCATAAGTACGATGAGTATCTTAATCATCTCCGTAAGGTAAATGATGTCAATGTGATCTATCGTGATCAGTCGCCGCGGAGCATATTGAAGGTGCTTAGAGCTAACAGGATTATAGGAATGCTCGCCGATCAGGATGTCGATTCCGTAGATGGGGTATTTGTAGATTTTTTCGGTAAGAGCGCTTATACTCCCGTGGCTCCGGCCGCTCTGGCGATGGCGAGCGGGGCTTCGCTGGTGCCGGCATTTATTATAAGAAGCGGCGGTAAGCACGTCCTTACTATCGGTAAACCTATAGAGATGGTAAATACGGGAAATAAGGAGAGCGATCTTTTAACAAATACAAAAAGGTGGTCGGACGTAGTGGAATCTTATATCAGGAGATATCCTGATCAATGGGTCTGGATGCACCGAAGATGGAAGACGAGGCCAAAATGAATATGATGAAGAATTTTGCTGTAGCCATGATGGTGATGTTTTTGTTTCTGGGAGGCTGTGGTAAGAAAGAAGCGCCGAGGCCTAAAGAGCCCGTCGCACCTAAACAAACTCGCCCGACTGATAATATAGCGCCGGTCAGCACTACCGCTAAAAACTCAGGTGATCCTGTGAATCATAAGGTCCTTTCATTTAATTTGGAAGGCCTGAGCGAACGCGGCACTAAGAAGTGGGATGTGAAAGGTGATTCGGCCGAGGCCGTATCGGAGAACGAGATAAAACTCGATAATATAGTAGCCTCGGCTTATGGCGAAGAGGCGGAGGCGGTCATTACCGCCGACAAGGGTGTTTATGACAGATCAAAGAATAATGTGAAGCTCGAACAGAATGTGCACGCGACCATCGAGTCCACCAAAGGTTTCGCCGGAGATTTTGTAGAAGGATCGGGACAGGTCGATAACAGCAAGAAAGAGGCGGCATTTGCAAAAGGTGATAAGCCAAAGAAATCAAAGACCACAATAACCTGTGATGGCGAGGTGCAGTTCGATTACGAGAAGAACCAGGCATACTTCCTTAAAAACGTTAAGGTCGTGAGCGAAGACGGCACCATAGATTCGGACAAGCTCACGGTATATCTGGATCCGAGCACGAGAAGATTGAAAGAGATAGTAGCCGATGGGAACGTTAGGATAGTAAGAGGTGACAATACTACGTTCAGCCAGAAAGCCAGTTACTCAGAGACCGACAAGAAAGTATCTCTATCGGGTAGTCCCAAACTGGTATTATCCCCCGAAGGTGGCATGGGTTTCGATACTAATTTTACAGGTGAGGCGAAAAAGAAATAATGCATCTCTTAGAGGCTACGGGCCTGGTTAAATCATACGGCGCAAGACGAGTAGTTAACTCGGTGGATATAAATGTTAAGCGCGGTGAGATTGTGGGTCTCCTGGGACCTAACGGCGCGGGTAAGACGACCACATTCTACATGATCACCGGCATCATTCCTCCCGACAGCGGCCGCATAGTATTTGACCGTAAAGACATAACAAAGATGTCACTGCATAATAGGGCCCGCTGTGGTATCGGTTATCTCGCCCAAGAGCCGTCAATATTCCGAAAACTCACAGTACGCGAAAATATAATGGCTGTACTCGAGACTCTCGGCTTCTCTCCCAGGGAGAGGAAACGTAGGGCAGATGAATTATTGAATGAATTGAAGATAGCCCATTTAAGTAAGAGCATGGCCTATACTCTTTCCGGCGGGGAGAAGAGGCGGGTCGAGATCACGCGCGCGCTGGTTACGAACCCGATGTTCATACTTTTAGATGAGCCATTCAGCGGCATAGACCCGATAGCTGTAGCCGAATGCCAGGAGATAATAAAAGAGCTTAAGAGTAAAGGCCTTGGTATACTGGTGACTGACCATAACGTCAGAGAAACGCTTTCAATAACGGATCGCTCCTACCTTATGGCCGAAGGTAATATTTTAATTTCCGGCACCAAGGAAGAGCTGATATCCAGCCCCAAAGCCAGGGAGATCTATCTTGGTGAAAAATTTACAATGTGATCGGATTTTGTGATATAATTTTTCCTTCAAAATCCGTAAAATATTATTAAATAAACGAAAGGGATATAGATTGAAATCAAAGGTTAAGTTAATTGATGAATGTTCAGCGATCTTAGAGATAGAGACGTCCAAAGAGACCATATCGAAGGCATTCGATGAAGTATACAACGAGATCGCAAAAGTAGCTAATATTCCCGGCTTTAGAGCGGGTAAAGCCCCTATAGATATGGTCAGATTAAGCTATGCAAAGGCCGCCAAAGAAGAGGTCTTGAAACGCTTAGTTCCGGAGGGATACCGTAAGGCTCTTCAAGAACACGAGGTTAACCCCATCGGTATGCCGGAGATTAGCGATCTGGTATTCGAAGACGATAAGCCTTTTACATTTAAGGCAAAGGTTGAGACGCGTCCCAAATTTAAGCTGAAGACATATAAGGGATTAAACCTCGAGAAGAAGAAGGTCTCTATAACGGACGAAGATATAGATAAAACGATAAAGAGCCTGCAAGAAGTAAATGCCAAATATGCGACGATTGATGGCAGGCCGGTCCAGATGGGTGACTATGTGGTAAGTGATATGGAGTGCTATGTAGACGGTAAGGCTATCCATAAGAAGAGGGAAAATCTTTGGCTTACCATGGAAAAAGATTCGTTCGTACCGGGACTCGCCGAGAAGATGGTCGGGATGAAGAAGGGCGACGAGACGGATATAGATGCGAAGCTTCCGGAAAAATACCCTAACGAAAAACTTGCCGGAAAAGATGCCAGGTACCATGTGCTGGTTAAAGAGATAAAAGAGAAGAAATTGCCCAATATAGATGATGAGCTGGCAAAGGATCTTGGTAAAGATAATCTCGATAGCCTTAAGAAGGAGATAGTTAAAGAGCTCGAGGCCAGGGCTATCTCGACTGCCGAGATAAATGTGGAGAACCAGCTTCTGGACAAACTCTCCGGTGACAACGTGTTCCGCGTTCCTGCCAGCTTTGTTGCAAAACAATTGGATCATATGATCGAAGATGCCAAGCGTAAACTGCAGGAGAGGGGATTCGGTAAGGAAGAATTAGATAAGAAGAATAAGGAGTTTGAGGATAGATTTAAAGAAGATGCCGAGAAGCAGATAAGGCTACTATTCATACTCGATGAGATAGCCTCAAAGGAGAAGATAGAGATCACGGAAGAGGATATCTCGAGCGCGTTTAAGGTGATAGCGGCCAATAGCGGTAAAGAGGAAGGTTTCATTAAGGATTATTATGAGAAGGAAGACCTCATGGATAATCTGAAAGATAAGATACGAGAAGGAAAGACCGTCAAATTCCTTCTGGATAATTCGAAAATAATAGAGAAGTAGCGCTAATCAAAACTTCGGAGGTATTATGAGTATGCTAGTTCCAATGGTAATAGAAAGCACCGGCAGGTCGGAGAGAGCTTACGACATATACTCGAGGCTGTTGAAGGACAGGATCATTTTTGTGGGAACGCCGATAGATGATGTGGTGGCCAATTTAATAATAGCGCAGCTGCTATTTTTACAGATGGAGGCTCCGGAGAAAGATATAAATATGTATATCAACACTCCCGGAGGATCGGTGACGAGCGGACTGGCCATATATGACACTATGCAGTTTATAAAGTCGGACGTAAGCACCTATTGTGTAGGACAGGCTTCGAGCATGGGTGCCGTATTATTGGCTGCGGGAAGGCCCGGAAAGCGCTATGCTCTTCCGCATGCAAGGATAATGATCCATCAACCGTGGGGTGGAGTCCAGGGCCAGGCGACCGATATCAGCATACAGGCGACTGAGATATTGAAATTGCGCGCTAAGCTCGAGAAGATACTCGCGTATCACACTAAACAGCCGCTGGAGAAACTCCAGAAGGATACGGAGAGAGATTACTTCATGTCCTCTGAGGAAGCTAAGATATACGGAATAGTTGACGAAGTTATAACGAATACTTCCAAAAAGTAGATATTACTGCAACGGAAAGGTATTTAATAATGGCAAAGAATTACCTCATGACGCCCGGCCCGACGCCGGTACCCGAATACATAAGAAATGAGATGGCCAAGCCGATGATCCATCACAGGACTAAGGAGTATCAGTCCATATTTAAAGATGCCACCGATGGCTTGAAGAAGATATTTAAGACATCCAATGACATTTATACCTTTACATCGAGCGGCACGGGCGCTATGGAAGCCTCTGTGGTGAATATCTGCTCACCCGGGGATAAGGTTATCGTAGTGCGGGGTGGAAAGTTCGGAGAGCGTTTCGATGAGATAGCGAAGGCGTATGGCGTCGAAGTGATTCAGCTGGATGTAGAGTGGGGGGCTTCTCCTAAGGCTTCGGATATTAAAGATTTGCTCGATAAGAATCCGGGTGTAAGGGCAGTCTATACTACTCTATGCGAGACATCGACGGCGACAGTCTTCGATATAAAAAGTATAGGCGAGGTAGTCAGGCCGACGAATGCCGTGTACGTGGTAGACGCGATAAGCGGCCTCGGGGCCGATAAATTTGAGAATGATGCCTGGGGAGTCGACATAGGAGTCTGTGGATCTCAGAAGGGCCTGATGATACCTCCCGGGCTTGCGTTTTGTTCAGTTAGCCCTAAAGCATGGAAGGCGGCAGAGACCTCAAGATTGCCGAAGTTCTACTTCAATTTTAAGAAGTACAAAAAGGCGATGGATGATACCGACACGCCGTTTACGTCAGCGATAACCCTGGTGATAGGTTTGCGTAAAGCTCTCGAAACTATTAATAATAAAGGTATAGATAATGTCACTGCCGAGCATGCGGCGCAAGCCAATGCGTTCAGGGATGCGATGAAGGCCATCGGACTATCCATATTCTCGAAGTCTCCATCCAATGCGGTTACGGCCGTTAACACGCCTGCCGGCATGGATGCGGATGCCCTCATTAAGCTTCTTAAGACAGAGTTTGGCGTTACATTTGCACCGGGCCAGGAGAAGCTAAAAGGCAAGATCTTTAGAGCGGCGCACATGGGCGGCATTGATAAGGAGCATACCATGGAGTCCATTAAGGCCCTTGAGATCGGTTTGACTAAGATGGGGTATAATTTTAACGCCGGAAGCGGTATCGATGCTGCCGCCAAGATATTAGGTAAATAGTAAATTCAGGAGATATGAGATGGCATATAAAGTTCTGATAAGCGATTCACTCTCCAAGGAAGCGGTTGAGATCCTGCAGAGAGAGAAAGAATTGGTCGTAGATGTTAACACTAAGCTGACTCCCGAACAGCTAAGGGATGTGATAAAGAATTATGATGCGCTCGTGGTGAGAAGCGGCACAAAAGTATCGAAGGATATCATCGAGGCCGCGGATAAGCTGAAGATAGTGGGAAGGGCCGGAGTGGGGCTCGATAATGTTGATGTCGAGGCCGCGTCAAAGAAGGGAGTCATAGTAGTAAACACACCTGCAGGCAATACGATATCTACCGCAGAACATGCGTTTACGATGATGCTGGCATTATCCAGAAATATCCCGTTAGCCGACTTATCTATGAAGAAGGGCGAGTGGGAGCGTAAGAAATTTATGGGTCACGAGCTTTATGGTAAGACCCTTGGCATAGTAGGGCTTGGTCGTATTGGCACTGAAGTGGCAAAGCGCGCTCTAAGTTTCGGAATGAAGGTGCTTGCCTACGATCCGTATCTGTCAATGGAGAGAGCCAAAGATCTCGGGATGGAACCGGCGGATCTCGACACTTTGTTTAAGAATGCGGATTACATTACGGTGCATACGCCACTAACGGTCCAGACAAACCACTTAATTTCCGATAAACAGTTCGATGTGATGAAAAAGAATGTGCGATTGATTAATTGTGCCAGAGGCGGGATCATAGACGAGGCCGCGCTTGTCAGAGCTATAGAATCTGGTAAAGTTGCCGGCGCAGCTCTGGATGTCTATGAAGAGGAGCCTCCGCAGAAAGATAGCAAACTTCTGACGCTTGATAAGCTGGTCCTGACGCCGCATCTTGGGGCCTCTACAGAGGAAGCCCAGGCGAATGTTGCCATAGAGGTTGCCAATACGGTGCGCGATTATTTGATAAGCGGCTGTATTCGTAACGCAGTCAATGTGCCATGCGTGGAACCCGAGATGTTCAAGGTTATAGATCCGTATCTTAAACTTGCGGACAAGATGGGATCTATGCAGGCTCAGCTTGTCGAAGGCCACATTAAGAAAGTTAAGATAAGATACGTAGGAGATATATTAAAATACGATCTCTCGCCGTTCACGTTATCTATTATCAAAGGGCTGCTAACACCAATATTGCAGGAGACGGTGAATTTTGTTAACTCCATGGTTATAGCCAAAGAGCGTGGAATCAATGTAGTGGAAACGAAGACTGCCGAGGTTCAGGACTTCGCCAGTCTTATTATAGTTGAAGTAGAGACGGATAAGATGAAGAGCTCTCTTATAGGGACTCTCTTCACTAAGGTTCATCCGAGGATCGTGAAGATAGACGACTCATACGTCGATGCAGTTCCCGATGGCTATATGCTGGTTACGAGCAATAAGGATGTCCCCGGTATCATCGGCCAGATAGGCACAATACTCGGAAAAAATGGTGTCAACATAGCCGGGATGTCGTTCGGTCGTGAGGTTAAGGGCGGTAAGGCCGTAAGTATACTTAATATAGACAGTGATGTACCGAATAGCGTGTTGGAAGAGATAAGAAAATCACCTAACATCTACGGCGTGAAGCTGGTTAAAGTGTAAACAGAGGTAGATCGACATAAAAGATGGTCTATTCTATGTATAATGAGTGAGGGAGAATGTAAGGTTATGACAAAACAAAAGAAGATTTATATTGTAGATGTCACAAATAGAGATGGTGTCCAAACGTCAAGGCTTGGCTTGGCAAAGCTTCAAAAGACGATGATCAATATGTATCTGAACGAGATGGGCGTTTCCCAGTCTGAGTTCGGGTTTCCGGTGACTCACCACGAGACAAATTATCTTAATGCAAACCTTGAACTTGCCAGGACCGGGGTGCTTAAGCCTATAGTGTTGAGCGGGTGGATAAGGGCGATCAAGCAGGATGTTGAAAAAGCTTGCAAGATGACCAAGGTTGAGAATATGAACCTATCTATATCCACATCCGAGCAGATGATAAGCGGGAAGTTCCAGGGAAAGTATACAAAAGAAGATGTGATTAAGGAGATGGTCGAGGCCGTCTATGTCGCACGTAAATATGGGATAAAGATACTTGGAGTTAATGCCGAAGATGCATCCAGAACACATCTCGATTACCTGATAAAGTTTTCTCGCGCGGCAAAGAAGGCCGGTGCGGACAGGATAAGATATTGCGATACTCTCGGCTACGATGATCCATTCACCATCTATAGCAGGGTAAAGATTCTTGCCGAAGAGGTGAAGTTGCCGATAGAGCTTCATTGCCACAATGACCTTGGTATGGTGATAGCAGTTTCATTGGCCGGAGCCAAAGGCGCAATAGATGGTGGAGTCGATGCGTATATTAATACCACAGTAAACGGCATGGGTGAAAGGGCTGGCAATGCGGATTTGGTTAGCACGATACTCGCGATAAAGTATTCGAGCGGTTTTGCGGGGCGCTACATACTCGACGAGCGTATTAAATTGAATCATGCGTGGAAGATCTCTAAGTATGCTTCTTACGCGTTCGGAGTTCCCATACCTATTAATCAGCCAGGCGTAGGATCGAACGCGTTTGCTCATGAATCAGGCATACATGCCGACGGAGCGATTAAAAACAGGCGAAACTACGAACTATATGACTTTGAGGAACTAGGACGGGGTGAGCCGGAGATCATAGAGACGGGGAGACAGATCACCGCCGGTGAATATAGCGGCATAAAGGGCTTCAGGAACGTTTATGACAAACTTGAGATTAAATTCAAGGACGACAAGGATGCGACTAAGATATTAGAGCTCGTGAGATATGCAAACGTCCATACCCAGAAGCCCCTTACGCAGGATGAGCTTTTATTTATTGCAAAGTATCCGGAGATAGCGCGTAAGATATTTACGATGACGCCATAAAAAAAAGGAGCGCAAATGAAAAAGATAGGTATAGTATCGGTAGTTGTTATGGCTGTATTGTTTGTGTTTACGGCAGTATCGTTTGCCGCCGATGAGGCCGCGGAACAAAAAGTGGAATCGGCCCCCGTGGCAAATCCTGGAGAATCCGTTATTGCCCCCGTCGTAGAGACTAAAAGCGTGAGTGTAAAACAGATGACGACCGATGAAATAGTGAGCGATATTAAGGCAACGCTGGATGAGTATGAAGAGATATCAAATTTCGTTCCGGGCCTTAAGAAGACTACGGATCGCTCCGGGAAAGTTAACTATACCTTTGCAGGCATAATGATCGAAACGCTAGACAGGGTCCGGCTGGAGAAGCTTTATATAAGGGTACATCAGGAAATGACTCGAGTGCACACAGAAAATATAAATCGTCAGCTTGATACTGTACGCCGAATTCAGCGTGCCGGTAATATCCCGGTCAGCGGCGCACCAAAAAGCCCTGTAACACCTCATGTCTCAGTCAGGGTTCCCTCGGCCTTGCCGGCGAGCTATACTGTACCCCGGCCTCCGCGTCCGCCAGTCGCTCCTCCGGCGCCGCCTAAGAGATAGGACGGATCAAAGGTTAAAACAAGGGAATATTATGTCAAATTCAGTTATTGTAGGAGCCCAGTGGGGGGACGAAGGTAAGGGTAAGGTTATAGATATATTCGCCGCTAAAGCCGACTATATAGTCAGGTATCAAGGCGGTAATAATGCGGGCCATACTGTTGTTATCGGAAAAGATTCATTCATACTGCACCTTATACCCTCAGGTATACTACACAAGAACAAAATATGTGTTATCGGTAACGGGGTTGTAATAGACCCGAGGGCGCTTCTGGAAGAGATAGCGATGCTCGAAGAGCGGGGTATCAAAGTTGACAGCAGGCTATTTATCAGTGAAGAGGCGCATGTTATACTGCCATACCATAAACTGCTCGATGAACTTAAAGAACAGAAGAAAAAGAAGATTGGTACGACCAAAAAGGGTATAGGTCCCTGCTATTCCGATAAAGTTGCGCGCTCCGGCATAAGAGTGATCGATCTATTAGAAGAAGATACCCTTAAAGACAAATTGCGCAGCAATCTGGAAGAGAAGAACTCTGTGCTTGCCAAGATATACGGCGCGGAAGGATTTAATTTAGCTTCCATGTATAAAGAGTATCTGGATTACGGCAAAAAGATCAGTAAATATGTCTGCAATACGAAGCGCCTCCTGAATGATGCCATTAAAAACAAGAAGAGGATCCTTTTTGAAGGCGCGCAGGGAACCCTTCTCGATGTTGATTACGGCACGTATCCATTCGTCACTTCATCCAATTCTACCGCCGGTGGAGCATCGATCGGGACCGGCGTTGGACCTAATAAGATAAATAAAGTCATCGGAGTTGTTAAGGCATATACCACCAGAGTTGGCGAGGGGCCCTTTCCTACTGAATTTAATGATAGCCTTATGGAGAAGATCAGGCAGAAGGGTAAAGAGTTCGGTGCCACGACCGGCCGTCCACGCCGCTGTGGATGGTTCGATGGCGTAGTGGTCAATCATGCGGTAATGGTCAACGGATTGGACGAGCTCGTAGTTACGAAACTTGACGTACTGGATGAGCTGGATACATTAAAGATATGCACCGGTTATAAATTCGGCGGTAAGATTTACAATGATTTTCCGGCGAGTATTAAGACGCTGACGCAGTGCCGTCCTATGTATGAGGAGCTTCCCGGTTGGCGTAAAGATACTACAGGCATCACCTCGTATGCAAAATTACCTACCAACGCAAAGAGATACTTAAAAAGGATACAAGAGTTAGTTAAAACAAAGATTGTATTGATATCGGTGGGCTCCGAAAGAAACCAGACATTTTCCAAGGGAGATTAAATATGCATCTGGATCTCTTGATCCTTGCTCCTATGGGTTCGATCTTTGCTATTGCCTTTGCCGGATACCTTGCTATGAAGATAATGAAAAATAGCGAGGGTACCGGCGACATGATAAGTATTGCCGAGGCGGTCAGGGAGGGATCCTACGCCTATCTTAAGAGGCAGTATGCGGGAGTCGCGATCTTCTTCGGCGTGATGTTCCTCGTCCTGATGGCGCTTGCACTTTACGGAAAACTTCCCATATTTGTTCCTTTCGCGTTTTTGACCGGAGGTTTCTTTTCAGGCCTTTCGGGCTTCATAGGTATGTCGATCTCTACCAGGTCCAGCGCCCGAACCGCTTATGCCGCACAATCAAGTCTAAATGCCGCCTTAAATATTGCGTTCTCCTCCGGCGCTGTCATGGGCCTGATAGTCGTAGGCCTGGGCCTCTTAGATCTATCTATATGGTATTACCTTTTAAATTGGTGGTACTCCGGCCACGCCGCCCCTTATGGTATGGATAAGCTCGGCGCAATAACCTCCACTATGCTATGTTTCGGAATGGGAGCGAGCTCGCAAGCGCTCTTCGCCAGGGTAGGGGGAGGAATATTCACGAAAGCCGCAGATGTGGGAGCCGATCTCGTGGGAAAAATTGAAGCGGGGATACCGGAGGATGATCCGAGAAATCCCGCAGTTATAGCCGATAATGTCGGTGATAACGTCGGAGACGTTGCCGGTATGGGGGCCGACTTGTATGAGTCCTATGTAGGATCTATAGTTGCTACATCTGCGCTGGGCGTAGCGGCCTTCGGATCTTTGGGTCTGGGATTGCAATCGGTGACGATACCTATGGTCATGGCCGCGGTAGGGGTTGTGGCATCTGTTATTGGGACGTTCTTTGTGAAGACGGAAGAGAAGGCCGACCAGGGAGCCCTGTTAAAGGCCCTGAGGCGTGGAGTATTCTCAAGCTCTATTATAGTAGCCATAATGTCATTCTTTGTAGTCAAATATAATCTTGGAATGCAATATATCGGAGTCTATTGGGCGGTGCTGTCCGGTCTGGCGGCAGGAGTCCTGATCGGTCTTTCGACGGAATTTTTTACATCAACTAAATACAAGCCCACGCGTGACGTTGCCGCGGCATCTCTCACAGGGCCGGCCACCGTTATAATAAGCGGGATGTCGGTAGGCATGTTATCTACCGCGGTTCCGGTCATTGTCGTATCTATCGCAATAATGGTGAGCTACTATCTTTCAGGCGGTGCGGCAAACGCTAATATGGGGCTATATGGGGTCGCTATTTCCGCAGTCGGCATGCTATCGACGCTCGGCATTACACTTGCGACGGATGCTTACGGTCCGGTCGCTGATAATGCCGGTGGGAATGCGGAGATGACGCATCAGCCCAAAGAGATAAGGCAGAGGACGGATGCCCTCGATGCCCTGGGGAACACGACGGCCGCTACCGGCAAGGGTTTTGCCATTGGGAGCGCCGCCTTGACGGCGCTTGCGCTCATAGCGGCATATAGAGACCAGATACTTATTATGGGTGGTAAGATAGACCTCTCGATGATGAATCCGAGAACTCTTACAGGGCTCTTAATAGGCGGCATGCTTCCGTTCGTATTTTGCTCGCTGACTATGAGCGCTGTCGGAAGGACCGCCGGTGCGATAGTGATCGAAGTCAGGAGGCAATTTAAAGAGATTTCAGGGATTATGGAAGGCAGGACAAAACCCGATTATGCAAGATGCGTCCGTATAGTCACTGCAGCAGCTCAAAAGGAAATGATTCTGCCGTCGCTGATGGCGATCGTTGCGCCCATTGCGGTTGGTATCCTTGCAGGGGTAGATAGCGTTACCGGGATGTTAGTCGGCGCCACAGTATCCGGATTCGTGCTGGCCATAATGATGGCGAATTCAGGCGGAGCCTGGGACAACGCCAAAAAATATATTGAAGAGGGTAATTTTGGCGGTAAGGGCTCAGTGGCGCATAAAGCCGGAGTTGTGGGAGATACCGTAGGAGATCCGTTCAAAGACACGTCGGGTCCGAGCCTTAATATATTGATAAAACTGATGTCGATGGTTTCGATAGTCTTTGCATCGTTTATTATAAGCTTCACACTGATAAAATAGATGAACGCCGAGAAGAGCATCCCCCAGCATATCGCGATAATAATGGATGGCAACGGCCGATGGGCTGCGAAAAGAGGTCTGCCGAAGATAGCCGGCCATCGCGCGGGCGTAAAGGCGGCGGAGGCCGCCGTATATGCCGCTGCCGATATCGGAGTAAAAGTCCTAACTCTCTATACATTCTCCACCGAAAATTGGAAAAGGCCGAAAGAGGAAGTCTCGGGGTTATTTGACCTGTTAGATCATTATCTGGTCAGCCAGGGCGATAAACTACATAAGAATAATGTAAGATTTCAGGTGATCGGGCGCTCCTCAGAACTGCCGGATTCATTAAGAAAGAAGATAGAGGTCGAGATAGTGAAGACCAGGAATAATTCAGGGCTAATATTGAACCTTGCGATAAATTACGGGGGAAGGCCGGAAATAGTGGACGCTGTCAGGGGTATAGTGAGAGATGTCGTATCGGGTAAGATAGATGTCACCGCCGTCGATGAGACGCTCTTCCCTGGTTATCTATATACGGCAGGCCTGCCGGATCCCGACCTTGTCATAAGGACTTCCGGAGAGCTAAGGGTTTCGAATTTTCTGCTCTGGCAGATCGCATATTCCGAGATATCTGTAGTCGAAAAATTGTGGCCCGATTTCACGAAGGAAGATCTCGTGAGGTGCGTTAATGATTATCGGTCACGAGACAGGCGGTACGGTGGATAATCGATCGCTTACCAATAGGATACTCACCAGCGTATTAGTTATTACGCTGGTCGTGCTTGTCATATTCTTTTCCCCGAACTGGGTATTCACGCTTCTCGCATCATTGATGATAGGCCTTGCGCTAAAGGAATTCTTCACCCTTGCCGAAAAAAAGAATTTGTATGTCTATAAATATTTCGGCATCAGCATCGGCATGCTAATTCCGATAATAATATATTTTCAGAAGGGAATGGAGGGATACTTTACTCTCGAACCTTTTATAATAGTGATAGCTTGCCTCTTCATATTTGTCCTGCAGTTCACGCGCCGCGACAGCTCCCAGGCGCTTGCCAGTGTGGCTGTAACGCTATTTGGCGTATTGTATATAGCATGGTTATTTTCATTCTTCATTCAGCTGAAGTTTATGCCGCAGGGGGCCTTCCTGGTATCATTTGTTATATTGGTTACGAAGATGGGGGATGTCGGCGCATACTTAGTCGGAAGCCTGATCGGTAAACACAGCCTTATACTGAGGATAAGCCCGAATAAGACGGTGGAAGGAATGCTGGGTGGACTTATATTCAGTATTTTAAGCGCGGTATTAAGTAAATACTATCTGCCGAGTTTTCCTATAGGGCACCTCATAGTGCTTGGACTATTTTTAGGTGTGCTTGCGCAGGTCGGAGACCTTGCCGAATCGCTCCTTAAGAGGGACTGCGGAGTTAAGGATTCCGGCGCTATACTTCCCGGATTCGGCGGGATGTTCGATCTTATCGACAGCCTTTTATTTACCGCGCCTATATTCTATTTTTACGTGGAAGTGATGATGAAACGATGAAGAACGTAGCTGTATTAGGATCCACAGGGTCCATAGGCGTTAATGCGCTGGATGTTATCTCCCGTCTGCATGGCAGATTTAATATAGTCGCGTTAAGCGCTCTCTCCAATATAGATATTCTCGCTAAGCAGTCCAATCTGGTGCGTCCGAAGATAGTGTGCGTCGGAGATGAGGCTCTTGCGCGTAAGGCAAAGAGCGCTATGCCGGCTGGCACCCGTATTGTCCACGGGCTTATGGGATTGCGGGAGATAGTTGTCAGGCGCGATGTGGATATGGTCATATTTGCTGTAAGCGGCACGGCCTGCCTGGTGCCGCTTCTGGATGCCATAGAGAATAGGAAAGGTATCGCCCTGGCCAATAAGGAAGCGCTTGTGAGCGCCGGGCCGATAGTCATGTCATTGGCGCATAAGAACGGAGTTAATATAATTCCTATAGATAGCGAGCATAGCGCGATATTTCAGTGCATAAACGGCAGATCCGAAAATGTCGCTAAGATATATCTGACAGGATCGGGTGGTCCGTTACTCGATGTGAAGAGGGAGAAGTTTGATTCCATTCCCGCAAAACTTATTCTGAAACATCCACGATGGCGCATGGGGAAGAAGATCACGGTGGACTCCGCCACGATGATGAATAAAGGGCTTGAGATAATAGAGGCTAAGCACCTGTTCAGTATCGACGAAAATTTAATAGATGTTATAGTTCATCCCGAAGCTATAGTTCATTCGATGGTGGAATTCAAAGATGCCGCCATAATAGCGCAATTGGGTGTGCCGGATATGAGGCTTCCCATAGAATATGCGCTCACTTTCCCGCATCGCGCGGATGCGATAGTGAAGAGAGTTGACTTCGTTAAGGTAGGTTCGCTGACCTTCCGCAAGCCCGACCTGAAGAAGTTTCCATGTCTTGGACTTGCAAGGGCCGCCGCCTGCGCTGATGGCCTGGCGCCGGCCGTATTGTGCGCGTCGGATGAGGAGGCCGTGAAGAGTTATCTGGACGGAGAGATTAAATTTTCGGACATACCCAGGATCATAGAAAAGGTCCTGACGCTTCATAAAAACGTTAGGGGTTCTTTTTCAATAAATGATGTGCTGGGCGCTGATGCCTGGGCGAGAGAGGAGACTAAGAGGCTGTGTTATCATTAATATCGTTCTTAATT
>Ga0209083_1000514_pt1 | contig 56620 bp, 46 predicted proteins | sample AM7aDNAmetaG_FD_184132 | JGI IMG/M metagenome (GOLD analysis project Ga0209083, IMG submission 184132) | Freshwater microbial communities from Finland to study Microbial Dark Matter (Phase II) - AM7a DNA metaG (SPAdes) (version 3) | ecosystem: Environmental > Aquatic > Freshwater > Lake ...
GCACCATGGATACTCTCACCAACCCAAACCCAACCCTCAACCTCACCGATCTCTCCTCTGCTATCCCGGCTGCGCCGGGACTACACCTTGCTACACTTCCGCTACACATTGCTACACTTTGCTACACTTTGCTACACCCCTGCTACACCCCAGCCACTCCTCCTTTCGCCCCTAAACCTGGACGAGCTAATGACTTGCGCTATACCCGATTCCGCCCAATGCTACACTTGCGAGATAAAAACGCCCCCGGCCAACTCCGCCGCTGACCTAAACCTCGGACCGATCAATAGTTACGATCACAACGCCTCTTCTGCTACCCCTGCTACATGTAGCATCGACCATCCGCTGCTTCAGCTCTCTCCCATCCAGCACCGAGCCCTCGACCTCCTCCACGCCGGCCAGTCCGTCGCCGCCACCGCCCGCGTCCTCAACATCCATCGCGTCACCGTCCAACGCTGGAAGACCCACCACCCCCGCTTCATCGCCGAACTCGCCCACCGCGCCGCCCTCTCTCATGTCGATACCTCCCTAAAGGCCCATCGCGCCCTCGATGTCGCCATGAACATCATCCTCAAAAGTCTCGCCTCTGACGCCACCGACTCCTCCGATGCCCGCCAGACGGCCCTGCGCCTGATCGCCTCACCCCGTCTCGCGCGCCTCGCCGCCACCTCCACTTCCGTATCGCTCCGCCAAACCCTGTCCCAATTCCAGCAGCTCCGTGCCGTCGACGCTCCCTCCGATGCCCCCGCCGACCCCCAGCTCTTAAGCGACCTCGCCGCCGAGCTTGATGCTCCCATCGCCACCGATTCACCGCAGGCGCCCAAACCCTCCAAGGCGCCCAGGCACATGGCCGAGCGCCCAACCAGGACGCCCCCTTGGGCGCCACCACCCAAGCCTCCCCTCAAGGAGGTCCTCGCCAATCATCCCATCCGCCCCGACCTTCTCGCCGCCTTCAAGCAATACGGCTGCACCCCCGAGCAGGTCGATATCGCCGCGCGCCGGCCGGACATCGCCCCCTTCGACATCCACTATTTTGCCGCCAGCGTCAACCACTCGCCCCTTACTCCCAAACTCCTTGGCGATTGCTATGGCGACAAACAGTCTCCCAGTGGCGTGGAGTGTCCGCTCAATCCCAGCTTGATCGCCGAGATGATCGCCGCGGGACTCATCAAACATCTCGCCGGCCACGATCTCTCCGGATACACCGCGGCCGCCGACCCCGACACCAAAGCCCTCACCCTCACCCATCCCACCAAACCCGCCATCACCATCCCCCACGCCCACCTCTGGCGCGATGCCATCATGGCCCCACTCTCACGCGCGGGTGCTGCATAGTGGACTTCCATGGAACATGCCCCCGCCCACCTGTATTATGCACCTGCTCCTGGTGGGTAAGCCCAGAACCTTTCTTGCATCGAAGGAGAAACTCATGGCGACGTTGGCACAAGCGGCGATGGTAGGCTTCGCTTTCGCGACACTAATCGGCATGGCCGGCTGCCAGGAGAAATCAACCCCGGCAGCAAAACAGACCACACCAGCCAAACCGGCTGCACCGGCAACGCCCCCGACCAACAAGTACTTCGAATTCGCCGCACAGAAGATCAGGTTCCAACCCTTCTGCTTCTACGGCGAGAAGTTCCCAACCTGTGACTTTGACCAACCCTCCCTCGTCAAAAACCTGATCGGCCCCTACACCATCTCCGTCACCTACTACAACGCCGCCGGTCAGAAGGTAACGACGGCCGACAAACCCGGCCGTTACGCTGCCGTCGCTGAAGTCAAACACGACGGCCGAACCTCGCGCCGATTTGCCACCCTCTGCCGCCTCGGCGGCGAACCCAAACCCAATGGCCCCACCACCAGCCCCTCCGTCCTCCAGGCCGCCGGCGTGGACCAGCAGCTCCTCGCTGACTTCGCCAAAGACCCATCCGTCGCCCGCGTACTCCGCCGCCCGGCCACCCAGCCCGCCCAGCAAACTCAGAGGCTCTTGTATGAGGCCTCCTATGTCGCCGTCCTCTTTGACCTCACCCAGCTCAAGCAGGCCGGCCAACCTGTCCCGCAGGACACCATCATGAACCTCGAGCGCCAGTGGTGGGTCACATTCAAACGCGGCTTCTATGGTTACGACAAGCTCTACCCGAATGCCTTCGTCTGCCCCCGGCCGATCGACGGCGCGCCCGCAACCATGGTGCATGAGGGAACCCTCGCGGAAGCCGGATTCAAACCGTCCTTTGGTGATGATATTGACGCCTTGTGCTCGGCGTGGATGAAAGAAACCACGGCAGGTTTCAACCTGGTCGTGGTGCGGCATGGCGTGGTTGCTTTCAACAAAGCCTATGGCGCGGAAGCCGTCGGCCCGAACAAGGATGCACTCTTTACCACCAGCACAGTCGCGCCGACCGCTTCGGCCGCCAAGTTCTTCGGCGGCATCCTGCTGGACGAGTTCGCCGCCCAGGGCCTGGTCGACTTTGATGATCCCGTGGCCAAATACGTGCCGACGCTCCAAGGGATTCAGGTCAAGCGGCCAATCACCATCCGCGACATGTACCTGCACATCGGCGGCTTCGCCGAAATCGCCGGAGACTTCAACGCCGACCTCGAGGAGACCGTCGCCGACATGTACCCAGGCATGGAAGTCGCCGTGAATCATCGCTACGGCGGCGTCGGCCTGGCCATGGGCGGAAAAATCATGGAGAACATCAGCGGCGAATCCCTCCCCAACCTGTACATGAAACACCTGATCCAGCCCCTGGGCCTGGCGATCACCGCCGCCGATGGCACCAGCGGCGGAGCCGTGGGTACGGCGATGGATTTCGCCAGGATCGGCCAGATGATGCTCAACGGCGGCGCCTACGGCAATAAGCGCTACCTCCGCCCTGAAACCATCCAGAAGATGCAGCCCATCCCCGGCCACGATCGCTGGGATCCACCCGGCAATGAAATCCGCTGGGGTATCGGCATCAAGCAGTTCGATTCCGATAACCTGAGCGATCAGGCCTACGGCCACCCCGGCGCCAGCGGCACCTGCCTGGTGGTCGATCCCAAGTACGATCTGGTCATCAGCATGACCCGCTACGATGAAGGTTCAGTCTTCAAAGACTTCCTCATCCGAAAAGGAAAGGTCTACAAGGCCATCCTGGACCACATCGAGCCAGGCAAATGAGCCGGCTCGCGACTGCGCTGCTACCGTTCAGGACCAGCACAACCTGATTGTCGTCGTAGAATTGAATCGCGTCCTATTTTCTGGTCTCGTCCTATTTTCTGGTCTGTCTGTGCTGAATCTCAAGTGAAAGGAGATACGACCGTGAGGATGGACGCCAACTTGACACGCATTCTGAAGCCACCCGTCTTTCCATCCGGTACCAACATCCCAATGCAGTGGACGATGCTGGCCGATTGGCTTCCTAAGCAATTTCCGGTCGACTACGAGGAATTCGTGAGGATATATGGGTCCGGCCTTGTCGACGGGTTCATCGTGGTGTTCACCCCATTCTCAAGAATTGAGGGCGCACAGATGGCCTACCGGGCGGGCAAAATCTTGGATCTCGCGCGAAGGCTGCGTGACCCCCTATATCCTTTCCCGCTTTATCCAGAGCCATCCGGCGCACTACCGTGGGGCACAACAGACAACGGTGACACGCTCTTCTGGGTAACGGAGGGTAGTCCAGAGCAATGGACCGTACGCGTAAGCCGGTCGCGAAGCTCCGAGTTCGCAGATTATCCTTTGGGATTAACTGGCTTCTTAGCTGGCATTCTGGATGGGGCCCTGAGGTGTTCATTCTTTCCTGCAGATTTCCCGTCGTCTTGTCCGACCTTTGTGGCTCTTGACAGCCCAGAGTGACTGGACCGGAAAGGAACCGAGAAGAGGGACAACGCACCTTATTCAAATAACTCGACACTTCCTGATCGAGATGATGCTGACGGCTGTGGACCTCCCCGGTTCATGTGGAACATACCTCCGCCCACCGGTATGATGGCCCCGCTCCTGGCGGCCATGGCGGGCGCAGCCTCCAGGACCTTTTCTTCATCGAAGGAGAATCTCATGACGACGTTTGCACAAGCGGCCATGGTATGCTTCGCTTTCGCGACACTGATCGGCATGGCCGGTTGCCAGGAGACATCGACCCCGGCAGCAAAACAGACCACACCGGCCAAACCGGCCGCGCCGGCAACACCCCCGCCCAACAAGTACACAGAGTTCGCCGCACAGAAGATCAGGTTCCAACCCTTCTGCTTTTATGGCGAGAAGTTCCCAGCCTGCGACTTTGACCAACCCGCTCTCGTCAAAAACCTGATCGGCCCCTACACCATCTCCGTCACCTACTACAACGCCGCCGGCCAGAAGGTAACGACGGCCGACAAGCCCGGCCGCTACGCCGCCGTCGCCGAGATCAAGCACGACGGAAGAACCTCGCGCCGATTTGCCACCCTCTGCCGCTTGGGCGGTGAAGGTACAACCGGCGCTACCACGATCAACCCGGCAGTCCTGCAGGCCGCCGGCGTCGACCAGCAAGTCCTCGCCGACTTCGCCAAAGACCCCACCCTCGCTCGCTTCCTCTCTCGCCCGACCACCCAGCCCGCCCAGGAGACCCAGAAACTGGGCTTCCAGGCTTCCTACGCTGCTGTCCTCTTTGACCTCACCCAACTCAAGCAGGCCGGCAAGCCCCTGCCCCAAGACACTATGATGCGCCTCGAGCGCCAGTGGTGGGTCACCTTCAAGCGCGGCTTCTATGGCTATGACAAACTCTATCCCAACGCCTTCATCTGCCCCAAGCCCATCGAAGGCGCAGCCGCACCTGTCATCCATGAAGGAACCCTCGCTCAGGCCGGCGTGAAAAGCACCGCCGTTGAAGACATCGACGCCGCCTGCCAGGCCTGGCTCAAGGAGGTCGGCGTTGGCTTTAACCTCGTAGCCGTCCGCCATGGCGTGGCGTTCTTCAACCGAGCCTACGGCACCCAGTACGCCGGGCCCAACAAGGATGATCCGTTTACCACCAGCACCGCCGCCCAAACGGCGTCGGCCACCAAGTTCTTCGCCGCCATCCTGCTTGCCGAATTCGCAGACCAGGGCCTGCTCAAATCTGATGACCCTGTCGAGAAGTACGTCCCCGCCCTGCGCGGCATTCAAGTCAAGCGCCCGGTGACGATCCGCGATATGTACCTGCATATCAGCGGCTTTGCCGAAGTGGCCGGCGATTTCAACCCCGACCTCGAAGAGATCGTCGCCGACATGTACCCGGGCATAGAGGTCGCGGTCAATCACCGTTACGGCGCCATCAGCCTGGCCACCGGCGGAAAGATCATGGAGAACATCAGCGGCGAATCGATCCCCCGCCTGTATATGAAGCACCTGATCGAGCCCATGGGCCTGACCATCACCCAGGCCGATGGCACCAGCGGCGGCGCAGTCAGTACCGCAATGGACCTGGCCAAGGTCGGCCAGATGATGCTCAACGGCGGTGCCTACGGCGACAAGCGCTACCTCAAACCCGAGACCATCAAGAAGATGCAGCCCATCCCCGGCCACGACCGCTGGGACCCACCCGGCAAGGAAATCCGCTGGGGCATCGGCATCAAGCAGGTCGATTCCATCGCCCTCAGCGATCAGGCCTACGGCCACTCAGGCGCCAGCGGCACCGCCCTGGTCCTCGACCCCAAATACGACCTCGTCCTCGCCATGACCCGCTTCGAAGAAGGCCCCATGTCCTACAAAGAGTTCCTAAAGCGCAAAGACCGCCTCTTCAAAGCCGTGGTCGACAGCATCGACGTGGGTAAGTGAACGAGCGCTGACGGTAAACATAGTCGGCTCGGTCGAATCGCCGTATGGCAGTATCAGGTTGGGCAGACAAATGCGATCCACAACTATTCTGGTCATCATCGTGGGTTTGGCGTTGGCGTTCTGGTGGTACAAACGACGGACGCCTCAAGGACCTGCCAACGTGCCACAATCTAGCTACTATGCGATGGAATCCACGTCTTCAAAGGCCAACACTCCGCAGCCCACGGTCAGAGAATTGACCGATGCCGATCGCGCAAGACTCGAGCACCAGCGGCAGATCGTGATTGCCGAACTGAATAAGAGGTACGGCACCAAGGCGCTAACGCAATCCAAGAGCGACTTGGCGTTGCTTCAGAAACTGCTGGATGACAATGCCTTCGCACGCTCTCAGACGGTCGAGCTTCAGAGCATGGGCGTAGTGTTTGGCGATGTACTCGCCCATGAACTGGGACTGCGTTGGGTCATGATTACCGATGAATATGGGACCGATCCGACATTGCTGCTCCCGGGAACATCTGAGCCCCAATGCTTCTTCAACGCTCTAACGATGATCTCCAAACGTGTCGAGCAGGGCAGGGACTCAAACGTAACGTGGCTATTTGGTGTAATGGAAGATCAGGTCCGGCAAAAAAGGGCTGAATAGAGCCGAATATGAAAACGAACCGCAGAACAGGCAAATGCGTCACGCGAATCAGTACTGACCAGCTCAAAGCCACGTCTCGCCGAGAACTGACGGCGATGCGGCAACGGATGCTCCGCAACGATATTGACACCAGCGACATTCCCGAGAGCCGCGTGGGCGGCCGCAAACCCGCCCGCCGCGCCCATGGCAGTGAACACGGATAGTAATGAAGAGGAGCCCTCATGTTTTCACGGTACCTGATGTCCTGCGTCGCATTAGCCGGTCTGCTCAGCGCCTCAACCCTTGTGGCCGCGCCCCCTGACAAGTTTGACCCGGCCGGCGTCGGCGGCGGCGGGGCCATGTACAGCCCCACCATCAACCCGCACAACGGCGATGAGATGTACGTTGCCTGCGATATGTCGCTGCAGTTCCACACCACCGATGCCGGCAAGAACTGGGAGGTCATGGACTTCCGTGACTTCAAGAGCGGCCACGATACCGCCGTCCGTTTCACCCGCGACCCGATGATCCGCTGGGCCGTCAACTCCAAGATCGAAAAGCAGGAGTGCACCCGCCCCTGCCGCAGCACCGACGGCGGCAAGACCTGGCAGTTCCCGCCCAATGATGAATCCGGCTGGCCGACCTTCCGCCAGGCCTACATCATGTACAACGACTACGCCAACCCCGACCGCGCCATGGCCGTCGGCGACTACCGCAACCTCTACACAACCTTCGACGGCGGCAAGACCTGGGCCATCGCCTACAAAACTGCCAGCGACCAGGGCCTGCATCTCGCCGGCGCGTTCTACGATGGCGACACCGTCTATATCGGCACGAACGTGGGTGTGTTCATCTCCAAAGATGGCGGCAAGAGCTTTACCGCCGACAACACACCAGGCCTGCCCAAAGGTGCGATCATGTCCTTCGCCGGCGCCAAGACCGGCGGCAAGATCCGCTTTTACGCCATCACCCATAAAGGCGCCTGGGCCGGCATCACCGGCGGCGACCGCTGGGGCTTCGTCGGTCTGAACACACTAGATGTCGGCGATCCCTCCTGGGTCGACCACTCCTCCGCGTTCACCGACAAAGACAAGCCCTTCTTCGTGAAGACCGATGGCACCGACATCCAGACCGCCTACATCGCCGGCGGCGGAGCTAACGGCAAAAGCGGCCCCACCGTCCACAAAACCACCGACGGCGGCAAGACCTGGACCGAAGTCTTTCTCCTTGAAGGCAACAGAAACATCATTTGCGGCTACTCCGGCGACAAAGGCGACTTCGCCTGGTCATACGGTGAGTACGCCCTGGGTTTCGATGTCTGTCCCGGCGACAGCAATCGCCTGATCATTTCCGACCTGGGCTTCGCCCACATCTCAACCGATGGCGGAAAGACCTGGCGTCAGGTCTACACGCAGCCGTCCGATGACCGCAAGCCCGGCCCCATCCCGCCCAAGGCCAGCTACCGCAGCATCGGCATGGACATGACCAGCATCTGGAATCTCGATTGGTTCGACGACCAGAACATCTTCGCCTCCGCCACCGACATCCGCGGCTTCCGCAGCGCTGATGGCGGCAAGACCTGGTCCTTCGACTATGTGGGCCATGACCTCAACACCATGTACCGCATCGCCCAGGACAAGGCCAAGGGCATCGCCTATGCCGCCACCTCCAGCGTTCATGATATGTACAACAGCACATTCCTCGCCGATGCCCGCATCGACAACGGCAAAGGCCGGCTCCTGTACACCACCGACAAAGGCAAAACCTGGAAGCTCATGAAAGACTTCGGCGCCCCGCTCGTCTGGGTCGCCCTCGATCCCAAGCGCCCCGAGCGCCTCTACGTCTCCGTTGTGAGCAGCAAGACCGGCGGCATCTTCATGACCGACAACCGCAGCCAACTCGAGAAGGCCGACTGGGTCCAACTCGCCAAGCCGCCACGGACGCAGGGACATCCGTTCAACGTGATGGCCCTGGATGACGGCTCACTCGTCTGCACTTACTCCGGCCGCCGCGACCCGCGCGAGTTCACCGCATCCTCCGGCGTCTTCCTCTCCACCGACGATGGCAAAACCTGGGAAGACCGCAGCGCCGATGGCATGAAGTTCTGGGCCGCCGACCTCCTGGTCGACCCCAACGACAAGAACCAGAACACCTGGCTCGCCGGCGTCTACTACGCCTGGGGCGGCGCCACCAAGTCCGGGGGCGGCGCAAGCGGCCTCTACCGCAGCCGCGACCGCGGCAGAACCTGGACACAAATCGCCGGAAACAATCTGTCGACGATGAGCGTGCTCAACGTCTACTCCGGCGCATTCCGTCCCAATAACACCAAAGAGTTTTACATGACCACAGAGTACGATGGCGTGCTCTGGACTCCCGACATCACCGCCGACAGACCCGAGTTCAAACCGGTCCCCGCCTACCGCTTCGCCCATCCGGTGCGAATCTTGTTTAGCCCCACCAACCCAAACCAGATGTGGGTCACCAACTTCGGCAACGGAATCAATGTCGGGATGTGCAAGTAGCGCTGATTACTTCTGCCCCGCAAGCAGTTGCAGGACCTGCGTGCGGGCCTTGTCCCATGATGCCTCGTCATAGCTCCACATGGGCTTCTCGGAGTTGTAATCCTTGGTGCCCATGCAGGTATAAATTGGGGACACAATAGCCGCAACTTTCTCGTAGTCGAACTTCTTCTGGGCCATCTTCAGCAGTTCCCACTCCTGGATGCCCTGGCGGAACATCTTCATGCGCCGCGAGATGACCGGACCTTTGAGGTCCTTAACCAGCACCCACTTGGGCGCGCCCGGCAGAGAGAAATCGCCTGGGTAGAGCAGTTCGCCATCGCCCGGAGGAAACTTGGCATGCAGCTTCCACTCAGGTGTGAACATCAGGTCCCAGTAGAGGTGCCCGTAAGCCTTCTCGTACCACCAGGCCCAGGCAAGCACGCGCGGCTCGAAGGCAACGCTGGGCGTGTTGATGTCGAACGTGGGATACGGTGTGCCCTGGTTGTTGGAAACATAGAACATCAGTTGTTGCCCGGCGGCGCGGCGCTTGTCCCATTCCTCGCGCCCATCCATCTTGCGCCAGGACCACGATCCATACAGCGCCAAGGGACGTACATGGTATGTGACCACACTATCAAGCTCTGTCCCTTCCTTGATGCTCAGTGTATCGGCAATCTTGCCTTTCCATTCCGGCAGTTCACCCAGAATCAGTTTGGCAACTTCCAGCATTCCAGGCAGTTCGTTCAGATCAGGCTCATCCTTCAGTTGAAGGAAACTGCGCTCAAACAGTCCCCTTTCTTTCAGGTGCGCGGTGATGCGCTTCAGCGTATCGATGATCTGTTTTGCACGCTCAGGAGATGGCTTCTTCTCATCCCAGATCAGGATGCTCACGTATCCCTTGCCATCGGGGTTGTACTTGTCGAGGTACTCCTGCTTCTGATCGAAGTAGTGGTAGCTCGTAGGCTGGAGCCGGTGCGCCATGGCCTCCGCGACATAGTTATCCACGTTGGCGATGACATGCGGGTAGTCGCGGAGGTTATACATCGAAGGGATCGTCGAGTCGGCGGGGATATCGACGTCCACAACCGTGAGCTTTACGGGTACGCTGATGGCCGGCCCAGCGCTCTTGAGCGTGATGCTTCCGGTGTATTGCCCTGCTGGCGTACCCGCGGGGATGCGGACGTCCACCCAGAATGCGATCGTCTGGTCCTTCTCGGGCTTGATGGAGTTGGCAACATTGACGCCGTCCCGGCCGATCAGGGGCACGAGGGCATCGGGAAACATTCCCATTGGACGGACACGGGCCGCATCTTTGGCGCGATTATCGCTGGAACCATGGGTGACTTCGATGTCGGCAGCGCGGAAGAGCACAATGTTGTCCCTGGCGATGTCCTTGCCGCCGGGGCCTTTGAGCTCGGTCCACTCGAAGGACAAAGGCACAGCAACGTCCGCATCGGCACGCAGGCCCAATTGTGCCGACAACACTTCGTTCCGCGCACCGGTCAGCGCGATCTCGCTTGCCGCGCCCGCAGCGCGGTCGTGGAGGATCATCGTTCCCGGCGACTCAGCCCACAACGCCGTCGCCGCATGGATCATTGCCGGAGCGACACCCATGACCAGTATCACCGTCAGCGCCTTTGCCATCCGATTACGAAGTGCACCTGTCATATCTGTCTCCCTGTCTGCATCAGAATCACCGAATCATTTCGCGCCGATGCAATACAACGCCCTCTCCGCGCGGTAGTACATCCGGCCGCCTTCGAAGATCGGATTGGTGATGGTGGCCTCCCGCCATGCCGGCCGGCCTGGATAAAAGTTCTCGACGCGATTGCGCGCCACCTGCTTGAAAGCTCGCCCCGGCTCCAGCACCACGCACGTCCCCTGGTTGCCCCAGATGTAGATGTACTTCCCTGCCAGCGTGGGGCTCGAGGAAGCGCCGCCCTTGAGCAGGCCGCCATTGTATGGCATGAATATATCGAGGTCGAGCTGCCGCTGATACAGAAGCTCACTTTGCTCCATGTCCACGACGATAAGCGTCCCCAATACAGTCACGCTATACATCAGGCCATCGTGAACCAGCGGCGAGGCGCAAATGTTGGAATTGTAGTAGTAGGGAACCTTGTCCATCTTCAGCGAAGCCTTGCACGCAATCTCCGGATTCACCTTGTCTTCTTGCAGACCCGGAAGCCTGAACGAGACGGCGTATTCGCCGCCTTCGGGCGTTTGTTCGGGCACGTGCAGGATCGTATAGGCAAGCCCACCATCGGACACCGGCGTAATGATGTTGTTCTGAACCTGCAGCACGTTGGGGTCGCAGCTCAACGTCTTCCCATCGGACAGGCGCACAAACTCGCCGTTGGGATAATACACAACCTTTTCGCCACCGGCCGACAGCACGCAACCAGCGCCGTAGAACGCATTCTGCTGGAAGCTCTTGCCCTGAGGCAGGAACCTCGGCCGCTCCAACACCACCGCGCCCGTCTGCGGATCAAGCTCAGCAAAGCTGTCGAAGTAGATCACCAGTTTGCCATCCACCAGCAGCGGCGAAGTGGTATACCCATGTTCCACCATCCGGCGCTGCAGCAGCCGTTTCCAGATGCAGTTGCCATCGCGGTCATAAGCGGCAACGACGCCGGTGCCATAGAGCACGTAAACCCGCCGGCCATCCGTCACCGGCGTGTGCGCAGTAAACCCCGCTTCGCAGCCCCAAGTGGCCGGCCGGCCATAGCGCTCCTCCGACACCTTCACCATCTTCTTAAGCAGCTGATCTTCAATGACCCCGCGCCAGTCCTTCTCCAGCGCCGGCATCTTCCATGGCATGACCGCATCCAGCTCATCCATCTGCCGGACTCGCTGAGCGAGCAGGTCCAGTTCCACAAAGGCATCGGCCGCTGCCTTGCGCTCTTCATCGGTAACAAAGTCGTAGTAGTTCAGCGATCGAACCCACAGGATCTTCCCGTCCGCCTTGTCGATGCAGTACAGGCTGCCGCTTTCGGCCGTGAAGAAGAGCCGATCCCCCATGATCACCGGCGCGCTGGAGCCCGGCGACGGTATCGGGGTCATCCACGCGATGCCATGCGTGTCATATTCGGTCGTGTTATCGCCATACAGGCTGACCGAGATCCACCAGCTCTTGCGGGTGGCAACGGTCCTGGCGTTGAGTATCAACAGCCGGTTCCACCCCTTCTGGAGTTGCAGCACCAGGCGTGCTCCGAAGAAGTCCAGGTCAACATCCTTGCCCGTGAAGTAGACTTCCTTGCCATTGAGCCAGATTCGCTGGCACCCCTGTCCCTGGGACAGGGCATTAAGGACCACCGGCCCGCCCGAGGGCGAGTAGAGGTAGGTGCAGGCATAGGCTGCGAATCCTTTGGTCTCGGGCGGCACGTTCAGCAGAGCGCACAAATCCATGCAACTGGAGTCCTGGGTTACCGTCCGCCAGTTCAGGTTAGCAGTCTTTTCGTTCGCATCGGGCGCCAGCGCCGCCGCATCGGGAATCAGATCCTCGGCCTTTGCGCCCTCGGGGATCGGCAGTGGCCCCAGCACCAGCCACTGGCGGATGACACCATCCGGAATCGCCGCATCCTGTGCCGGCAGCGCCCCATCCTGCGGCTTGCGTGCCTGCGCTGAATGCTCCTTGACGCTCCGGGCCGTCCGCCCCCATGCCAAAGGCGGATCGGCATTCGGGTAACGTCCGCTGCCATCACCGCGCCAACCGGACACCGTCGTTATTGCGGGCTTCACTTCAACTTGAGCCCAGACATTGCAGGAGCAATGCAGCATGCAGGTGAGCAGTAGCGACAAAACAAGACGCCCGCGTAAGGTCAGTGGGCTGGTGTACATGATGCGCCTCTATCAATAGAACAAGTCCAGGACGTCCGCCCCTGCGGCTCACTTCTTCGCCAGCATCTCCTTCACCTCGCCCGCGATCTGTTCGCAGGCGGCCAGGAAGCTCTGCTGCCCCAACTCAGGCGTCGATCGGCGCCGCGGGTCGTACTCTGCCGCCAACGTATGCGACGGCGATTTGCCATCAAACCCACCGCCGTCCACCACCGCATGGTCGATGTAGCGCAGCTCGGTCCCGGCCGGTGGCAGTTGTGAAATGTCCACCGACTTGGTCAGGTGCATCATCAATGCCGTCTCCATCGCATCAGCGTGCCCCATCGACGCCGCCGGCCCCCCGATGACACACGCCAGCCTGAAAACCACCCGTGCCGGCCCCGCATTGGTCAGTTCCACCGCCAGCCGCTTAAGCACTGCCATATGGTTCTCAGCCCCGTGCCCATTGATCAGCACAACCAGCTTTGCGCCGAGGCGCGCCGCCTGACGCACTGTGTCGCGCACCACCAGCGCAAAGATCTCCTCAGCACAGTAGCAGCTTGGAATGGAATTGGCCGGGAAATCCATCCCGACGATATATCGATCGGTGGGAAACCCCAGGCTCTCAAGCTGGTCCGGACGGCGCTCGCGCTCGGTCCCCCAGTACAGCGTTGGCCAGACCACGCCGCCCACGCGCTGGCAGACTTCCTCGGCCGTGTTCTGCGCATTGAGTGGATCGGTGCCATAGGGCATGTGTGGCCCGTGCCACTCCAGCGGCCCTATCGGCACGTACACCACGCTGTGCCTGTTAATGCGCTCGATGATCTGCCCAGGCCGGAGATACGCGATGCGAAACTCGTCGTTCATATGTTTTCCTCGCTGATATCGATTAGCGCCTAATGTAATCCCTTGCATCATAGCCAGCCAATGGGACTTTGCGTCGCCAATACCTCGGCGGGAATGCCCTACTGCCCCAGCGTCCTCTGTCGTGCCCGCAAACCATCGATATCGAAGCACTGATAATGATTCTGGCGCAGGATCTGCCCGGCCACCTCGATGGCCTGCCGCTCGCTCCAATCGCCATCGGCCACTTCCTGCTCCAGCGCCCGCGTCAGCCATTTGCGCATCTGTCGACAGTATGCCACCGTTGGCGTTGGCCAGGCCGAATCGCCGCCGAACGCCAGCAGTTTCGACACCGGCGCAGTATGGATGAACCGGCGGACAAACTCGCACGCCTGCCGCGGCGCGATGGACCACGCCCAGCACATGCTTGCGTATACGCCCGTGTAGTGCTTGGCCAATGAGATCAGTTCCTCGCTGTACGGGTACCCCATGTGCATGAGGACGAATCGCGCCTGCGGGAACTCGCGCAACAGCGCACAGAGCCCCGCCGGGCGTATGTCATCAAGCTGCATCCGCGCAGTTCCGGCGATGTAACCGGTATGAAACTTCACCGGCAGCTTCAGCGCGCCGGCCTGTTCCACTCCGCGGGCCAGGCACCAATCGCCCAGGCAGTGGCGCAGACGAACATCCACGCCCTTGGGATCGTGCAAGATCGCCTGCAGGGCCAGTTCCGCCTCCGCATCAGAACGCTTTTCCCACCACAGCGGCCGGGAATACGCCTGCTGCAACTTCACGGCGATGGCGTTGCGCCCGTAGCGTGCGAACATCGCCTCGATTGCCTGCCGCAGCGTAGCCAGGTCTTTTACGGTTACGCCCGTCCATTCCGCCAGTTGCGCGTAGTCCACATCATGGATGCTCATCTGCACCCACGAAAGGTCATAGAGATAGAACTCGGGCGCAACCGCGTCCGGCTTTGGCGGCCGGCGCTGCAGATCATTTATCTGCATGTGGTCCAGCCCCGCATCCTTGAAAAGCTTAAGCTGCGCGCCGGGTCGGCGCAACGCCTCATAGCGCGGCTGAGCGGCAATGATGCTTTCCAGACTGAGTTCCTCGATGCCGTACAGTTCTCTGGCGCCGATCGCAACTGCTTCGCCGTATCCGGTGAAGCGGATGCGCTTCCACGGCTGCTCGACCGCGGCCCAGCGTTTATCCAGGTCCTGTTTCTTCCCCTGCAGCAGTTCGGTCATGTCCTGCTCGCTCATGCCCGCCGACACCAGGTCGGCCGGGGAGTAGTTGGAGAAGACATCCGCCAGGACATCGACCGGTCCTTCGCGCAGCCACTGCTCCTCGGAGCGCATGTGCTCGTGCGTATCGCAAACCGAAGTCGTCGCCACATAGGTTGCAAGATCAGAATCCATATTGCCGGCCATTATACAGCTCAGAACGCACAGAACGATTCCCGGACACGATCTCGTGCTGCGTACCGCATGGGCACCAGGCCATCGTGCGGGCAGACGGACAGGCAATCCGTACCCATCCTGTCCTTTGAGGAAACGGTCGGCGAATAGCGTGTGAGTCGTTCCCCCATCCCTGGTCCCGGTTTTCTCCGCGCCCTCAGTCTCTCCTTTTCAAATCCTGTTCCTTCCCCCTGATCTCTATCAGACTTTGCCCCCGGCGGCCTGATGAATCTCGAACAACGTGATCTCCTTTCATTCCTCCCCCTGAGTCCTTTCGCGGCGGGCGAAGCGAAGATACGCCATTACCGTCAGGAAGTTGATGACCACGGCGACCAGATTCCAGGCAACCACCGGCCGTGACGCGATCAGCAGTCCATAGTACACCCACACAATCTGAAAGGCGCCCATAATCCCAGCCATCGTCGGGTTGATGCCCTTGCTGGACCGCCGCCTGAGCATCTTGATCAAGTCGGGCACGGCGGCGAAGGTTGTCCCAAATCCTGCCACAAGGCCCGTGAGCTCAGACCGCTGAAGCCTGGGGACCAGCAGGCTCGAAGTATCGTGTACCACCAGATCCTCACAGCCACAGAGCATGAGCACGCCCAGCAATAGAATCCCGCGCATCATCCCGCGCATTACCCTCTCAATGCAATTCCCCTTCATCATGCTCTCTCCCTTCTGTCTCAGTGTCATTTCCCCGGCCTATGCTGCACATGCGCTGCCTTGGGCGCCTCAGCGCTCGGGGCTTTCCACTCCTTTGCCTCCCTGCCATGAGTTCGTTTTCCGAACCCCGCTCGCTTGCCAACCTTCAGAGCCTGCTTGGAATCCAACAGGCCATAGAGCTGGATGAGCTTGGCCACCACTCCTGTCCAGCCGGTCTGATGGCTGGCGCCAAGCCCGGCGCCGTTGTCGCCGTGGAAGTACTCGAAAAAGAGGATGTGATCGCGCCAATGGGGGTCGCTCTGGAACTTCTCGGTGCCCCCGTAGACGGGTCGTCGGCCATGCTCGTCGGGGGTGAATATCCGGGTAAGCCGGTCGGCGATCTCCCGGCTGACCTCAAAGAGGTTCATCATCTTCCCTGACCCCGTGGGACACTCGACCTTGAAGTTGTCGCCGTAGTACAGATAGAAGTTCAGCAGCGCCCGGACGATAATGGCGTTCACCGGCATCCAGATTGGTCCCCGCCAGTTGGAGTTGCCGCCGAACATGCCGGTGTTTGACTCTCCCGGCAGGTAATCTACCCGGTACTCCTGGCCATGCACGTTGATGATGAACGGGTGCCTCTCGTGGAATCTGGAGAGCGAGCGGATGCCATAGGGGCCTAGGAACTCGTTCTCGTCAAGCATCTTCGTCAGGATCCGCCGCAGCCGCTCAGGCGTAACCATGGCCATAAGGCCGCGGTCGGCCACGCCGTAGTGCGCCGGCCCGGGGGGGTGCATCGTCTCATAGAGCTCGGGCATCCGGCGCAGGCGCTCCGCGATCCCGGCAAACGCCCGCGGCAAGCGATCCCGCTGCCACGGCTCGACGACCGTGGTGGCGCACAATGGGAGCAGACCCACCATCGAGCGCACCTTAAGCCTCTGGGAACTGCCGTCAGGGAGGCACAACAGATCGTAGTAGAAGCCGTCCTCCTCGTCCCACATTCCGCCCGACCCCGGCCGGTTCATGCCCGAGGCGATGTAGTAGAAGTGTTCGGCAAACTTCAGCACCATGTCTTCGTAGGTGCTGTCGTGGACGGCCAGTTCCATCGCGAGTTCCACCATATTCTGACTGAAAAGGGCCATCCACGCCGTGCCGTCTGCCTGCTCCAGGTGCCCGCCGGTGGGCAGCGCTGCGCTGCGGTCGAAGACGCCGATGTTGTCCAGGCCGAGGAAGCCCCCCTCGAAGACGTTTTTGCCGAAGCGGTCCTTGCGGTTCACCCACCAGGTGAAATTCACCAGCAGCTTGTTGAACGTCTGCCTCAGGAAATCCACGTCGGTCTGGCCGTGCAGAGCCTGCTCGGCGCGATGCAGGAACAGCGTTGCAAAGGCATGCACCGGAGGGTTCACGTCGCTGAAGTTCCACTCATAGGCCGGCATCTGCCCGCTGGGGTGCAGGTAGACGTTCTGGAGCATCAGCAGCATCTGCTCCTTGGCGAAGTCCGGGTCTACGATCGAGAGCGGCAGACAGTGGAACGCCAGGTCCCAGGCGGCGTACCAGGGATACTCCCATTTGTCGGGCATGGAGATGATGTCCTCGTTGAGCATGTGGAACCACTCCCAGTTTCGGGCGTTCCTGGATCCGGCATGCAGAGGATTAGAGTTGTGCTCGTCGAGCCAGTTGTCACCGTCGAAGAAAAAGAACTGCTTGCTCCAGAGCATGCCGGCGAGGGCCTGACGCATGACGCTAGCCGCGTCTGCACTCACCGATGGCGGGGTGATCGAGTGGTAGAACTCATCGGCCTCGCGCTCTCTCGCAGCGAATACCTCATCAAAGCTCTTGTCAAAGGCCTTGCCCTTGTGCGCACGGGAGCTTGCGGTGAGGCGCAGGCGAATCACCTTGCTCTGGCCCGCGCCAACGGTGGCCCGGTAATGCGCTGCCACCTTGGTTCCCTCCCTCGCGGGGTTCACCGCGGCCTGATTCCCCTGTACAACGCAGTCGTTAATGCCGTCTTTCACGTAGCGGCTCTCGTTCTTCTGTCCGAAGAGCCGCTCCTGGTTGGTGTCGTTGTCGGTGAACAGCAGCGGCGCCTCACCTTCGCAGGAGAAAATGAACTCACCCAGCAGCGGGTGCCTCGCCGCCACCGTGCTCGCTCCCGCCACCGCGATCTGCTTGAGGGTGGGCTTCTGCGAAGCCCTGTTGGATGCGGCAATCCACGCCGCCCAGTCATTGCGGAACCAGAGGGTGGGCAGGAGATGCGGTTCGGCCGCCTCAGGCCCCCGGTTCACCGCCGTGATCCGCACCAGGATGTCCTCCGGTTCGGCTTTGGCATACTCTACGAAAACGTCGAAGTACCGGTCCTCCTTGAACACGCCCGTGTCCAGGAGTTCATACTCCATCTCTTCTCGCGTTCGCTGCCCGTTCGTACGAACGAGACCTTCATAGGGATAGGCGGCCTGGGGATATTTATACAGGTACTTCATGTACGAGTGGGTCGGCGTGCTGTCGAGGTAGAAGTAATACTCCTTCACGTCCTCGCCGTGGTTCGCCTCGCTGTTGGTGAGCCCGAAGAGGCGTTCCTTGAGGATGGCATCCTTCCCGTTCCACAGCGCCAGCGCAAAACACAGCCGCTGCTTGTCATCGGAGATGCCCGCCAGACCATCTTCTCCCCAGCGGTAGGCCCGCGAGCGCGCATGATCATGCGTAAAGAAGTTCCACGCGTCGCCGTTGGCGCTGTAGTCCTCGCGGACCGTGCCCCACTGGCGTTCACTGAGGTAAGGACCCCATTTCTTCCACGGGATGTGCTGTTGCCGAGCCTCGTCAAGTCTGCTCTGTTCAGTGCTCTTCACGGCGGCCCCCTCTCTTGTACCAGCTTATTACAATATCGGTCGCCGATACTCTGCAATCCCCATTCCAGAGCAGATTAATCCCGGCCGGGCTGACACATGCATTCGAGGAACGAGGGCGCAGCAGACCCAACCGCGTGCAGCGCTGCGCCGGGAAACAATGGGCAATTGTCCAAGCTCTCTCATCCCGCTCTCCAAGTCGTTTCCCTCGATTGCACCATGGATGAGACTGCGGAACTGTAGTAGAACCATACACAGCGGATTTTCGCGGCAGATGCACGTGCCACGAGCCAGGAGACACAAACATGATCGTGGATTTGATGAGTAACTGGAATTCCTGCGTAGCCCTCCCGCAGCTTCGTCACGCATTTGAGAGAATTACCTGGTGGGAGGTCGGCAATTGGCCCGATGGACGGGTCGAGATCGACGGCGATCGCATCTTCGCACTGCCCCAAGGCTACCAGACTCGCCCCGCCGCTCAGTGTCGCTGGGAAGCCCACCGCCGCTACATCGACATCCAGTACGTGGTGACCGGCCGGGAAGCGATGGGCTATGCCCCACTCTCCACGCTCAAACCCACAACCGATTTCGACCAGGCGAAGGATGTCGGCTTCTACGATGGCACCGGCAGCATCATCACGGTCGAAGCCGGGATGTTTGCCATCTTCTTCCCCCACGATGCCCATATGCCATGCATGCAAGTTACCGGCCGACCCGAGCCCGTCCGCAAAGTTGTAGTGAAAGTCGCCCTCTAGCCAGTTAAACTTACTCGCCATCATGACCAACGTCCGCGTAGCATCGGTGCAATTTGAACACGCCGCCGGCGATAAGGCCGCCAATTTCGCCAAGGTCGAGCGCTTCGCCCGCGATGCCAAAGCTCAAGGCGTCCAGATCCTCGTCTTCCCCGAGGGCTGCCTGACCGGCTATTGGTTCCTCCGCCGGCAAACTCAGGAGCAGCTCATTGTCTTGGCCGAAGAAGTACCCGCCGGTCCCTCCACACAGCGCCTGCTCGCGCTCTCTCGCGAGCATGGCATGACCATCGGCGCGGGCCTGGTCGAACGGACCTCCGACGGCAAAATGTACAACACCTACATCGTCGCCATGCCCGACGGCCAGGTGAAGCGGCATCGAAAGATCCAGTCTTTCGAGCATGCCTGCATCTCCTCCGGATCAGAATACACCGTCTTTGACACGCCCCACGGTGTTCGCGTCGGCGTACTGATCTGCTACGACAACAACATCATCGAGAATGTCCGCATCACCGCGCTGATGGGCGCGGAAGTGCTCCTGGCACCGCATCAGACCGGAGGCTGCAACACTGTCAGCCCGCACGCCATGAAACCCATCGACCAGGCCATCTGGGCTCGCCGCCAACAGGACCCCGAAGCCGCCCGCCGCGAACTGCTAGGCGACAAAGGCCGCGGCTGGCTGATGCGCTGGCTTCCCTCCCGAGCCCACGACAATGGCATGTTCCTCGTCTTTTCCAACGGCATCGGCAAGGATGATGATGAGATCCGCACCGGCAACGCGATGATCTTTGATCCCTACGGCCGAATCATCACCGAAACCCATGCCCTGGACGATGCCATGGTGGTCGCCGATCTGGATCCCGCGCTCCTGCACAACTGCACCGGCCAGCGCTGGATCCTTACCCGCCGCCCCGATCTCTACGCAATGCTCGCCAAACCGACCGGTCGCGAACGCGATACTCGCGCTGTGCGCTTTGGCAAGGAATAAGCAGATATGAAGCCTTTGGGACTTATCGCTGGCGAAGGTGTTTTCCCGATCCTGGTTGCCCGCGGGGCGCGGGCGACCGGCCGGAAGGTCATTTGCGTTGGCCTCCATGGGAGTTGCTGGCCCGAACTCAAGGCCGAAACCGACCATTTCCAGGAGGTCGGCCTGCTGCGTATCGGCAAGTGGATTCGCGTGCTCAAAGCCCAGGGCTGCGAAGAAGCGATCATGGTCGGCCTGGTCAGGAAGAGCCTGATGTATGACCGCTGGCGCTATTTCCGCTATATTCCCGACTGGCGAACCGCGCGGATGTGGTTCGGGCGGCTGCGGCATGACAAACGACCGCGCGCCGTCCTCGACGCGGTCGCCGATGAGTTGGCTTCGGCAGGGATAACTCTCGTGGATTCCACGCAGTACTGCAAAGATCAGGTGTGCACCCCAGGCGTGTTGACCAAGCGTCAGCCCACCGCTGCCCAATGGCAGGATATCCACTACGGCTGGGAGAAGTGCCGCCTGATCAGCCGGATGGATATCGGCCAGACCATCGCCGTGCTTGACCACGATGTCATTGCCGTCGAGGCCCTTGAAGGCACCAACGTAATGATCGAACGGGCCGGCCAGCTCTGCAAGACCGGCGGCTGGACCCTGATTAAAGTGGCCAACGGCCCGGAAGATGCCCGCATGGATGTTCCCGCCATCGGCACTACCACGCTCGAGAAGCTCTGGAAAGCCGGCGCCGCATGCCTGGTCCTTGAGGCCGGCAAGACGATCATCCTCGAGCGCACCAAGACCATCGAACTGGCCGACCGCTACAAAATGGCGATTGTCGGTTACGACCCCACCCATCCGGATATGGCGGGAGCGCCTGAGAGTGCGGAGGGTGCGGGGGGGAAGATATGAGCCTGGCCTATCAGGCAGTGCAGATCCTGTACTGGCTGGTGCTGTCGGTCTGGCTCGGGAGTATGGTCTTTCTCGCGGCCGGTGCTCCGGCCATTTTCCGCGCTGTCAAGGACCTCGATGCCCGTTCCGGCAAGCACTCCGATCCCGCCCTCGATGAGGAGCAGACAACCATCGTCGCCGGCGGCGTAATGGGGTCACTACTGAATCGCCTGACGCAAATCCAGTTGATCTGTGCCAGCGCCATGCTGCCGCTAATGCTGGGGCAGATCCTGCTGATCGATCTGACATCGACGAACCGCACCGCCGCCATGGTCCGCGCTGTTCTCTGGCTATTCGCCGTGATCATCCTCATCTACGAATGGCGAATCCACCATCCGCGCACCTGGGCGCTGCGCCAGAAGTACCTGGACAACGCCGATGACCCGGAGGTCTCCGCCCAAGCCCGCGAGCAGTTCGACCGCGAGCAGCGCCACGGTGAGCAGCTCTTCCAGATCACCGTCTTTATCCTGATCGGCCTGGTCGTGCTCAGCGCCAACATCCAGCCGCGCCCGCGAGTCTCCGCCGCTTCGCCGGTGGAAACCGGGCAATAGTGGCAAAGTGGCCAACTTCGCGCGGTCGGCCAAGGCGATGGTTCAAGGATTACCGCCCAATTCCGTATCGTGGGTGAGGACGTGGAGGTAGTCGTGGTAAGCGTAGACCCGATCGCGCCGCTTGCCTGTCGATTCGCGCAGAATACCGGTGTCCTGCAGAGCCTTGAGGGCCTTGATTACCGTCGGTTTGCTAACGCCTAAGAGGCGGCTGGCCAGCGGCAGTGTGAGAAAGGGATGCTCAGGAAGCAGATCGAGCAGGCGGATGGCGGGGAGCGTGGCGACAGGGTTGTTTGTGAGTTGTCGGCGCTGGCGATTGAGCAGTTCCGAGAGCTGCCGGGCCGTGTCGACAACATCGTCGGCCGACTCTTGCACGCACTCCAGGAAGAACGCAGTCCAGCCTTCCCAGTCGCCCGCGGTGCGCACCTCGGAGAGGTGCCGGTAATACTCAGCCCGGTGCCGTTTGAACGCCAGGCTGAGATAGAGCAGCGGCGAGGAGAGCAGGCCCCAGTGTTCCAGCAGGAGGGTAATGAGCAGTCGGCCGACGCGCCCGTTCCCATCAAGGAACGGATGGATTGTCTCAAACTGCACATGCGCCAAGCCGGCGCGCACAAGCAGCGGCAATGGGGAGGGGGCGTGGATCCACTTCTCCAGGTCGCTCATGGCCGGCCGAACCAGATGTGGCGGTGGAGGCACGAACTTTGCCGTGCCCGGTCGATTGCCACCGATCCAGTTCTGCGAACTCCGGATCTCGCCCGGCCTCTTTTCGGCGCCGCGGGTTCCGGCCATCAGTCGCCGATGCACCTCGCACAGCAGCCGCGTACACATCGGCAAACCCTTGGGGCGGGTGATCTCAGTCCGCGCGTAGTTGAGTGCCGCGACGTAGTTGCAGATCTCCTCAACGTCGTCGGGCTGCCTGGTGCTATGCGTGGCTTCGAAGGCCAGAACATCACGCAGTGTGGCCTGGGTGCCTTCGATCTGTGATGAGATCACCGCTTCTTTCCGGATAAATCCGTACAAGAACCAATGGGTGCTTGGCACCATGTAACCGGCAACCTCAACCCGAGCCACCGCAGCGTTGGCCGCGGCAAGCAACTCCGCCAGATCGCCTTCAATGGTCAGGGGAGGCCCTGTCGGCGGCAGAGGGTGTGGCACAAAGGCCTTTACCGTTTCGTCGCCGATCTTTGTGATGTTGTACCGGCCGGTCTCGCGGGGCATCGCTGGTCAACAATCCTTTCCCAGTCTTTCCACTAGGAAAGAAATGTTAACTAGTGAGAACGGTTAGTCAAGAGAACTTTACTAGCTGAAGGATCAGCTACGTGGAGCCATCTGGCAGAAGTACTTGGAGCGGAATAACTCCTGAGTACACAGCAGCCGCGCCCCGTCTTTGGCGGCCTGGTCCAGCAGATGGAGCTGCCGCTGCAGGTTCTCCCGCGGATCATCTCCGCAGGCCATCTGCGTCAGGCCAACACGGATCAAAGCTCACTACTCCTTCCGATCACTCCAACGTCCACAGCGTTAACGCATCGCCATCCTTAATATAGATCCCGTTGCCCGAAAGCACCGGACTGGCATAGGTGGGCGACTCGGCAACCTTCAGGCTGGCAACTTGGCTGTACTGCTTGTCGCCTGGCTTGAAGGCGACAAGCTCACTCTTCTCCGGCAGCGCCATCACCACCGAGCCCGCATCAATCATGGCGCCGTAGCCGCCACGTTTGGCCGGATCGGTCCATACCGTCTTCCCTGTTTCGGCATTCAGGCACGAGAGGATACCCTTATCAGAGATCGCGTAGAGCATCCCATCCTTAAGCACCGGGCTGCAGAACTGCACGCTGACTTCCGCGTTGCTCCACAATTCCTTGGCCGCGAATCCGTTATCCTTCTTCTCGATCTTGATCGCCTTAGTGCCGCGGCCCTGGCCGGTAATGTAAACCGTCTGCCCGTTCACAATCGGCGTGGCGGCGTTGTACGCCATTCCCTGCGGCGCGAAAGGAATCTGCCACAGCAGCTTGCCATCGGCATAATCAATCCCGACCACGCTCTTCTCCGTCAGCGCGACAATCTGGCGCATGCCCTCGGCATCCAGCAGGACTGGCGATGAGTAGCCGGGACCTTCGTCCATCCAATTCCACCTGATCGTGCCGTTGGAAAGATTCACCGCCACGATGCCGCCATCGCCCGTACCGCCAAGCTGGGCAATGCACACGTCATCCACGATCAATGGCGAACTGGCCGTGTAGAACTTCGGCGTGCCCTTGAAGTTCTGGTTGCGCCACGTCACTTTGCCGGTGTTGGCATCCAGACACGACAGGATTCCCGTGATACCGATGGTGACGACCTTGCCATTGGCGACCGCCGGCGAACTCCGCGGCCCGGGATGACGAGCCGCCGGTCCGCTGATAGCGTCAACGCTCAGGCTATCCTTCCAGATCTCCTTCCCGCTGGCCGCATCAAGGCACAACGTGACCTCCTCGCCCCCCTGCCGTGTGAAGGTATAAAGCCTGCCCCCAACCAGCGCCGGCGTTGCATCGCCGGTGCCAACCGTGACCTTCCATTTCTGCGTCAGCGTCTTGGGCCAAGTCTGCGGAGCCACAAAGCCGGTGGCGGCGCCATCGCGATTGGGCCCGCGCCATTGCGGCCAGTCCTGGGCAATGGCGGAACTGACGCCCAGCAGAATCGTGCATGCGGCAACCAACTGAATCGAACGTCTTGCGCTGTTCATGGTCAACTGCCTCCTCTGATTCTTACCCACGGGCATGATCTCTTGGCCGGTCACGACGGCCGCGGCCGCCAGCGGAATATTATCCAGCGCGGGAGGAACCACAGCAAGATGGCAAATCCACCATCGCACTGATCACACGACATTCGGTGGAAGCTGGCTCATCGCCTGCTGCGCCTTGTGCCAGTCATCCATGAACTGCCGCAGCCCGATGTCAGTCAGCGGATGCTTAAGCATCCCTGCAAAGACCTTGTACGGAACCGTCGCCACGTCGGCGCCGATCTCCGCCGCCTGGATCAGGTGCATCGTCGAACGGATGCTGGCGGCCAGAATCTGCGTCTTGAACCCATAATTGTCATAGATCGTGCGGATGCTGCGAATCAGGTTCATGCCGGGATCCTCGATATCATCGAGCCGGCCGACGAATGGCGAGACAAACGTCGCCCCCAGTCGCGCGACAACCAATGCCTGCATCGCCTGGAAGCAAAGCGTAATGTTCACCATGGCCCCCCGCCCGGCCAGCACTTTCAGCGCACGTATCCCCTGCTCGGTCGCGGGAAGCTTGACGGCTATGTTCCGTGCGATGCCCAAAAAGCGATCGGCCTCCTTGAGCATCTGCTCTTTGGTTTCGCCGACGACCTCGGCGCTGACCGGCCCGGGAACGATCTGGCAGATCTCCTTCAGCCGCTGGCAATAGTCGACCCCCTTCTCATGGGCGATCAGCGTAGGATTCGTGGTCACTCCATCGACGATGCCCCACTCGTTGGCCTGCCGGATCTCATCAAGATTCGCCGTATCCAGGAAGAATTTCATCGCCTTCCCCTTTCCTGATGATAATAGGATGGACTGGTGTTCTTGGCCCGCAGCACCTCCTCGGACGCCCAAAGTCAAAGCCATGGTGCCACGACAAAGTGCCGCTTCTTTCCAGACGGCAAGGCCAAGGCCGCCGCCCAAGTAGGCTTACAAGCGGTAACGACCGGACTGAACCATTGCCCAAATAGGGTGCATGTTCGGTGCTCAATTCGCCACAAGATGTTTCTTGCAGCCCACTTGCGCGCCCGTATAATAGGAAGATGGTGCCCGTGTCGGCCGAGTTGTCGGCCGGCCCGGCTCTATTGATTGGTGGTTGCGAAGCCGATGAAGCGTCGATCGCTGCAGAAGCTCGTGCTGGTGTTGCTGTCGCTCAATGTCGCGATGGTGGTGCTGCTGCTGGCAACGGTCATGCGATCCGGCGAGATCATGCCCGCCGCCTGGGCGCAGCTTCCACAGGTGCAGCCGCCCCTGGCGTCGCGTGATGTGATCGTGGCACCCGGGCAGCTTGCCATCAATCAGTGGGGCTGTTACGTGCTGGATACACGCGCCAACACGCTCTGTATCTACCAGTACTCCCCGGGCGAACGGCTTTTGCGGCTGCAGGCCTCGCGTGCGATCACGCAAGACCTGCTGCTGACCAGCTTTAACACGATGCCGCAACCGGCCGAGGTTGCGGAACTGGTCGATAAAGAAAAACGCCTTCTGGGCGCAAAACCGACGACGGCGCCGGCGCCATCGGGTGACCAGAGGTAAGTACGAATCAGCGAAGACATGCAGGCCAGTTTGGTCCTGCTACTGTTAACAAGTTCTAGGAGCGAACCATGGCGAAGATGTTCTATACGATGGATGAGACCAAATCGGCCCTCGGTAAATCCGAGGACGACATCAAGCAACTCTCCCGCGAAGGTAAGCTCCGCGAGTTCCGTGATGGCCCACGCATTATGTTCAAGGCCGATCAGGTCGAAGCTCTGAAATCCGATGGTTCCGCTGCGGCCGCCGCTGGTGCGGCCGCCGATCAGGTCGGCCTCAGTGCCGGTGATACCCATAGTGGCCTGGGCCTGATGGATTCCAAGACCGGATCCGGCTCGGGCACCGCCGCGGCGCTCAAAGCCGGCTCTGAGGGTCTCAAGGAAGATACCGGTTCGGGCATGGATGTGGGCCTGTCCGGCTCGCTCTCCGGTTCTCTCGGCGGCGGCTCTCTCGCTGGCACAGCGGGCGGCCCTGGCGCGGCCAAGGGTTCTGGCAAACCCGGCGTCAACGTCTTCGAGGGCGGCGAAGGCGAAGCCGATCCCATGGCTCAGACGCACATTACCTCGCCCAAAGACCAGATCAGCCTCGAAGGTGTCGGCTCCGGCTCCGGTCTGTTGGACCTGACTCGTGAAACCGATGACACCAGCCTGGGCGCTGCCCTGCTCGATGAGATTTCCCCCGGCGGCAAGCGCCTTTCCCCCACCCCGGGCGCGGCCCCCGCTGGCAGCGGTTCCTCCGCCGGCATGACCGCCATCTCGCCAATGGAACTGCCCTCCGAGCCGGCTATGGGCGAGCAGATGCCCATGGCGGGAACCCCCGTTTACGTCGAAGCGCCCGATGCAACGGCCCCGGCATTTGCCGCCGTCAGCATCGGCGGTTCCCTTGCGGTTCTGGTGGCCATTGCCGTGCTGGTCAACGCCGTCCGCAACGACAACCCGCTGCTCGATACCCGTTACGATTTCGTCCGCGCCGCAGCGCAGAATTGGTACTGGGTCCCGGTCATCTTCTTCGTCGTGGCCGTGGTTCTCTTCGTCGCCGGCATCATCGCCAGCAAGATGAACCGCTCCGGCACCACCGCCTGATTCCCTGCAACCTCATAACAATTACCCCCGCGGGCGGCACACTCCTGTGCCGCCCGCGGCTCTTTTTGCGGATCAACGAGCGTATGCAAATGCTGCCGTGGTCATCTGGCAACTCACTTACGCTTTACGCGTTTTCGGCCCATCTCATCCCCTGATAGTTCCGCTTCAATCTGCTTTACCGTGGGCAGTTTGCCCTGCAATTCCTTCGGCAGCTTTTCCGTCAGCCTCGTCAGGTATCCGGCAACGCCCACCGGGCGGTTTAGATACCGCAGAGCGTATTCGGCGATGATCCGACTGCGGTCTTTGCACAGAATCAGCCCAATGCTCGGAGCATCACCAGGCTTGCGCATCAGATCATCCACCGCCGAAAGATAGAAGTTCATCTTGCCTGCATCCTCCGGGACAAATTTGCGAGCCTTCAGGTCAATCACCACGAATGCCCGCAGGTTCAGGTGATAGAACAGCAGGTCGATATAAAAGTCTTCGCGATCGACCCTAAGCGGGACCTGCCTGCCGACAAACGCAAACCCCTCACCCAGTTCCAGCAGGAATCGCATCATCTGCCCGGTCAACCCATCTTCCAGATCGCGTTCGATGGCATCTTCACGCAGAGTAAGAAAATCGAAGTTGTACGGGTCCTTCAGAACCTGCAGCGCCAGGTCGGACTGCGGCAAAGGCATCGTCTCTTTGAAATTCGTTACAGCTTTCCCCTGCCGCGAATACAGGTCCGACTCAATCCAATGCTCCAGCATCGACCGCGACCAGCCATGCGTGATCGTCTGCTGGGCATACCAAAGGCGCTCCGCGGGTGCCTTGATCTTACTGATAAGCTGGATGTTGTGCCCCCATGGAATGTCTCTAACAGCCTGTGGGAGATCTCCGTTCTTCGATAGCTCCGATTCTCTAACAGGTTGTTGGAGTTGTTGCACATCTCGAGTCCACGCCAGGTAGAACGCCCGCATGAACCACACGTTTTGTGGTGAAAACCCCGCTATTCCGGGAAACTCCCGCTGGATATCGGCCGCCAGCCGTTCCACGGTGGACTTCCCCCATCCCGCCGCCTGCTGTCTCTGCACGATGGTCTTTCCGATATCCCAATAGAGCCGGATCAGCTCTCGATTCACCGACAGCGCCGCCCTGATCTGTGCAGACCGAATCCGGCGTTTGATGTCCTCAAGGAGCGACGGATAATCCACCGGCAGTTCAGTTACGCCTCTTCTGTTCATCCCGTTCCCTTCGCCTTTCCACTTTCCACTCCGCACTTTCCACCATGCGGCCCTCTCTCTCCTCCCCGCGTCTCCGCTCACCCCGCCCTCTCGCCCTCTCCCATTCTCGCCCTCATTGGATTTATCCGCGTCATTCCGCGAAATCCGCGGTCGATCTATGCATTGCCCTTTGTGGTTAGATCTCTTCGCGCCTTCGTGTCTTCGCGTGAGAAGAGGTGTGTTCTGCGCCTGCTGGTCGCTCGACTCGACTGTCTTCGACGCTGAGCTCAGACGAAGCGAGCTCGCCGAAGTCCGCTCCCCGGCTTCCGCAGGCCTGCCTTGGCCTGCCTCGTCTCCCGACGAGTACGTCTTCGCCTTGCCTGCGGTGAGCCAAGTCGAACTGCTGACGCTGGGAATGGCAGTGGGTCAGGGATCATTGGTGCGGAGCACCCGCCGGGCGGTTACGCCAATGATCCCTGACCCTTTCGCCATTCGGTCGCCATTTGGTCCCAGCCGCCTCCCGCGACGGCTTTGGGTCCGCCCTCCCGGGCGGGTGGGGTTTGGGGGCCCCAAAATCTTCAAGTTTTTTGGAAGCCCCGTTTTTCCGCCCTTTTTACACAAAACCCCGCCCTAACACCCCATATTATGGGGGGACATGTTTTCCACCCCTCCCGGCCCTCACCCCGGCCGTGCTATTTGACAACCGAATACCCCAACTCCTATCGGAAAGTAGGCAATGCCCCCGAAGATGCCCATCGAACCTGTCCTCGACGCTGTCTTCGACCCTGAGGCTCAGACCCGAAGGGAGCTCGGACGAAGCGAGCATCTTCCTCATTCGGGTAATCCACCTCACAGAGTTCAGATGATTGCGCGCGCTAACCTGCGCACCTTTGTCTGGTCACTGATGACGCATCACTATCCGTCCGCCATCTTGAGCATCTTGGACTTCGGCGAGCTCTCTTCGAGCCTGAGCCTCAGAGCCGAAGCCTGTCGAGCCGTCATTGGGCCTTGGTCATTCATTGGTCATTGGGACCTGGTCATTGGACTTCGGCGAGCTCAGTCGAGCCGTCATTCCAGCAGGAGTTATCCACAATCACCCCGAACTTGCGCACCTGCTCCCCCAATTCTTACCTAACCCATTACCTCCACGGAACTTAGCGCACAGGGGGTACCCTCACCGAGAACCTGCGCACCTCCTACTTATCCACACCCGCTCCCGCCCTCTCCCATTCTCGCCCTCCGCCACTCTCTCCCTCATTCCGCTTTTCGCTTTTCGCTCTCCGCTTTTCAGTGTGGCATTCCCCACCCGATCTTGGCATAATACCCCCCATGTCCGATGGATCGGAACCCACCGTCACGCAAGGAAGCGTGGAGTCGGCCGCATCTGTACAGTCTGTCGCCGCCCCATCCGCTACCGTTGCGCCAACTTCCCCCGCACCCCCCCAAGCCATCACCCCCACGACCGCCGCGCCCGCGCCACCCGCGCCCCCTGCACCCGGCCGCCCGCCGGTGATGCCAGCGGCGCTCGCCGCTTCGACCCGCACTCGCCTGACCGGCACCTGGTGGACCTTGCCGGCCATCGCCGCCGGGATGTGCATCATCGCGACCGTCCTGGTCGTCGCACAGGTTGAGGAGAACCGGCAGATCTCCTGGCAGAAGAACAAGCTGCAGATGGATCTGGACTACTTCAAGCAGCAGGCCAAGGTCAACCAGGAGTTCCTCTCACGGATCGAGACCGATGTGAATCTCGCCGAGCGACTCGCCCAGCGGCAGATGAAGCTCGTCCGCGAAGGCTCGGCCGTCCTGGAACTCAAAGGCACTCCCGCCCAGACCGACAATTCCCCGTTCCACTTCACCCGCATCGCCCCGCCGCCGGAAGTGAAGCCCTACGAACCCGCCCCCGGCGTGCTCTCACATCTTCTCGCCGCCCCGCGCACCCGCGGCCTTGCGCTGGGCGCAGGGGCACTGCTCGTCGCCATAGGCCTGATCATGGGATTCTCTGGTGCCCAGAAGCGCCCGTAACTTTACCCCTTCTTCCCAACCTCGATCCGCGGATCGACCCACGCATAGGCGATGTCCACCAGCAGGTTCATCGTCAGCAGCAGGATCGCATAGACCATCACCGTGCCCAGAATCAGCGTCTGATCGCGATTGCGGACACTGTTGACGAAATGCTGGCCGAGCCCCGGCAGGTTGAACACCTGCTCGACGACGAAGGAACCCGTGAGTGTGCCCGCGGCGGCCGGGCCGATGTAGCTGAGCACCGGCAGCAGCGCGTTGCGCAGCCCATGCTGCGTAACCACCTGCCAGCGCGACAAGCCCTTGGCCCGCGCAGTGCGGATGTAGTCGCTGGAGAGCACCTCCAGCATCGAGACGCGCGTCAGCCTCGCGATATACGCCATTGGCATCAGACCAACGGCCAGGCCCGGCAGGATCAGCGCTGAGAAACTGCCCCACCCGCCGATGGGGAAGATCGGCCACTTCACGGCAAACAGCACCAGCAGCAGGGCGGCCGTGACGAAGCCGGGGATGGAGATCCCGATGATCGCGATGGTCAGCGACAGCCAGTCCAGCACGCTGCCGCAACGCACGGCCGCCAGTGTGCCCAGGCCTACACCGCCAACAACGGCGACGGTCAGGCCGAACAGACCGATGGTGATCGAGACCGGCAGTGCGGTACCGAGGATGTCGTTCACCGACCACTCCTCATACTTCAGACTCGGCCCGAAATCGCCGGTAGTGAGCAGGTGATACGGGTAGTAGGCGAGGAACTGCAGCGGCGAATCGGCGTGCATCCGCTCCTTGATCGCCTGAAGGGCGCGTGGATCGAGGGTGCGGTCGCCTTCATTGTCAAATGGAGTTCCCGGCGCTACCCATGCCAGCAGGAAGGTGATCACATAGATCACCGCCAGCATCAGCGGAAACTGCAGCAGTCGCCAGGTGAGGAAACGAAGCATGTCGAGCGTGATTGTCCTGTGCGATATGCGGCAGAGCAAGCCGCGTCTCCCTGATGCCTACTCCCGCGCCAGCTTCTGTCGAGCTGCCACCGCCAGTTCATCGCAGCGGTTGTTCATTGGGTTGGCGGCGTGGCCGCGCACCCAATGCCATTTCACGTCGTGGATCTGCGTCTGTTCGAGCAGATCGCGCCACAAGTCATCGTTGAGCACCGGCTTGCGGCTCGCGGTTCGCCAGCCATTGCGCTGCCAGTTGGCGAGCCATCCCTGCGTGAATGCGTGGTGCACGTACTGCGAATCGGTATACAGATCCACCTGGCACGGCTTCTTCAGCGCCCGCAGCCCTTCGATCGCGGCCTTCATTTCCATCCGGTTGTTGGTGGTCTTCTTCTCGGCGCCGGCCAGTTCCTTCTTCGACGTGGTGCCCGGCGCAACCAGAATGGCCGCCCACCCGCCGGTTCCGGGGTTCGGATCGCATGCGCCATCGGTGTAGATGCTGACACGAGTGGCGGGAGAAGATGGTTGGTCGGAGACCATAGGTATCGGGGAACTGTAGTGATTACTCCATCACCCCAGCGCCGCTGGTAGCCGAGGTTGCGAACACTACCGGATCGATGCCGTACTTCGAGTTCTTATACGTGGTCTGCAGATGCGCGATCAGGGCGGCGACGGCCGAGGGCTGGCACAGCGCCACGATGCACCCGCCGAAACCGCCGCCGGTCATGCGGGCGCCGTAGACGCCGGCGACCTTGTTGGCTTCGGATGAAAGGAAATCGAGTTCCTCGCACGACACTTCAAAGTCCGCGCGCAGCGACTCGTGGCTCTGCTTCATCAGCTCGCCAACCTTGTTGTAGTCCTTTGCCACCAGTGCGGCCGCCGCATCCTGGCAGCGCTGGGTCTCGCCGACCACATGCCGGCAGCGCCGGAAGACCACATCGTCGAGCTTGCCCTGGGCGCCGTTGACCAATTCGGGCGTCACATCGCGCAGGCTCTTGATGCCCGGCTTGATCGTTTTGAAGTAGGTGACACCCATCCCGCACTGCTCGCGGCGCTTGGCATACTCGGTCTTGCCATCGGCGCCGGTCAGGTCGTGCTTGACCATCGTGTTGGCGATCACCACCTGCAACTCTTCCGGCGGCATGGGGATCGGCTTGCGCATAAAGGCCCTGCAGTCGAACAGCATCGCGTGGCCGATCTTCGCGGTCGTCACGATCATCTGATCCATGATCCCACAGGGCACCTTGGGATACTCGTGCTCGGCCTTCTGGCAGATCAGCGCCAGCCGCATGGGCTCCATGTTGTATCCCGCCAGGGCGAGAAACCCCTGAGCCGTGGCAACTTCGATGGCGGCCGAGGAAGAGAGCCCGCCGCCGCCAGGCAGCGAATTGGTTAACAGGGCGTCCATCCCCATCATGGGAATGCCGGCCGCCTTGAGCATGGCGGCCACACCGCGGGGATAGTTCGACCAGTGCCCATGCGCCGCCCGCGCCACGTCGCCGTCAACCGAGAACTCCGCCACCTCGCCGGCGAACAGTGTCGAGCTGAAGCGCACTTTGCCATCTTCGCGGGCACGGCAGGCGAGCCGCACCTCCGGCTCGATCGCCATCGGAAAGACAAAGCCGTCGTTGTAATCGGTGTGCTCGCCGATCAGGTTCACCCGACCGGGGGCGCGGATGATCCGCACCCGCCCGCCTGGTCCGAATGCCTGGGCAAACTGCTGCCGGAGAAGATTGTTATCGATCTGCATAGAGGCGGCCAATGTAAGACGGTGTACAGGGGTATGCAAGAAGCCGCTGCCATCGGCTCATCCCGGTGCTTTCGTGATCGCCGTTGGCGGGTCGCGTGCTCGCGGCTACACTCTGCCCACCATGAGCCAACAGCCCATTCTCCTTGACGGAAAGACCGTTGCCCAGCAGGTCCTCAATCAGTGTGCCCAGCGCGTGGCGCGCATCAAAGCGCAAAGCGGAATCACGCCGGCGCTGGCGACAGTACTGGTCGGTGAAGATCCCGCTTCGGCAACCTATGTGAAGATGAAAGGCAAACGCACCGAGGAAGTGGGCATGCGCTCCATGCGCGTGCATCTGCCGGCCACGACCACCACGGAGGAACTGTTGGCGAAAATCCGCGAGCTGGCGAGTGACACAACCGTCGCCGGTATTCTCCTGCAGCATCCGGTGCCCAAGGGCATCGATGAACGGGCCGCATTCGATGCCATCCCAGCCATCAAGGATGTCGATGGCGTGGGCGTGACGAACTTCGGGTCGGTGGCACTGCTGGGTTTCACGCATTCGAGTCCAGACACGGGTAAAGAGCCGGTCCACGGTTGCTGCACACCGGCCGGGATCATGCGCCTGCTGGCGCACTACAAGGTGGCCCTTCGCGGCATGCACGCGGTGGTGATCGGGCGGTCGCCGATCCTGGGCAAGCCGATGGCGGCCATGCTGCTCAACGCCGATTGCACCGTAACCGTGTGCCACTCGCGCACTGTGGATCTGCCGGGCACCGTGAAACGGGGCGACATCGTCGTGGCGGCCGTCGGCAAGCCGAAGTTTGTGCAAGGCGACTGGGTCAAGCCCGGTGCGATCGTGGTCGATGCGGGATACAACGCGGGGAACATTGGAGATGTGGATTTCGAAGCGTGCTCAAAGAACGCAAGCATGATTACGCCGGTCCCTGGCGGCGTTGGCCCGATGACGCTGGCGACGTTGATCGACCAGACCAGCATCGCGGCGGAGTGGATGTACTGCAAAACGCACTGAGCACGGCATGTGCTTACGCCTTTGCGATCAGCAGCACCGCCAGCAGGATGATGCCTCCACCGACAAGGGTGAACAGGGTGATGGCCTCTGCGCCCAGCAGGCCGGAGTAGGCGGTGGCGAAAACCGGTTCGAGGCAGTAGATGACGGTGGCGGCGGCCGGGGCGATCAGCGGTTGGTACCGGTTCATCAGGTGCATGGCGATGACCGAACTCAGCAGCACCAGTACAACAAACATCCAGGCGAAGTGCGCGTTGGTCAGCAGTGTGTGAAGCATGGCCGGCGAGAACAGAGAAGTTCCGCCACAGGTGCAGGACACCAACACGCTCAGGATTCCACACACAGCAAACATGATGAAGGTCAGGCGGATGGGATTGGCCGACTGGCCATAGCGGTCCAGCGCCAGGATCTGCAGCGTGAACATGACCGAAGCGATGATGGTCAGCATCTCGCCCAAGAGCGGGATCGGCGGCTTCTCCACATAGCTGTTGGCGCCGAGGTTGTCAGCGCCCGGCCAAGAGAGCAGAGCTGTTCCACCGGCCGCCAGGATAACGCTCAGCCACAACGTGCCACTGACTTTGCGCTTCAGAACACATGCCTGGGCAAGTGGCGCGAAGACCACCGAAAGAGCGGTCAGGAATGCTGATATCGATGGCGTTGTATAGCGCAGGCCGATCAACTGGAGAAAGAGCCCCAGCGTGAAGAACACACCGACGCTTGCTCCGCCTACGATATCGGAGCGCGAGAAGCGGCGCTGCTGCGGGAATGTCAGCACGAGGTACACCAAAGCTGCCACAACGAAACGCAGTCCGTTAAACGCCGGGCGGACTACCGTTGCGAGTTGGTCAGAACCAGCGGTCTTTTCCATCATCGCGGTGGAACGTTGGGCGAGCGGGAAGGAGATTCCCCAAAGCAGGCAGCACAGCGCCAGCATCGTAATCGGCAGAAGCCCAGAGTTCGGAGATGGCTTTTGCAGCGGAAGTGATTCAACAACATCCATGAGCGATGGGCATTCTGGCGTTGCGACGGCGGACGTCAAATGTGATCTCTTGCACAGTCTGCAGTACTGCCGGCTACGGCCTGCGCCGGAGGGTGGAGGGGTTGTGGCCGAAGTGGCGTTTGTAGGCGCGGGAGAGGGCGAACTCGGAACCCATGCCACAGCGCGGGGCGATGGCTTTGAGTGGGAGATCGGTTGAGAGCAGCAGTTGCCGGGCATGTTCCAGGCGGATGGCGCGGACATCGGCCATCGGAGGCCGGCCAGCCAGGCGCTGGTAGATGCGCAGGAAGTGGAAGCGGCTCAAACCGGCCACTTCGGCAAGTCGGCCAAGCGTGAGATCGTCGGCCAGATGCTCCCGTACGTGCGTACGAATCTCGCGAACCAGACGGTCGTCTTCAGGGTTGTGAGCTGCGCAGACAGCGTAATGCGCCAGAGCAAGCTGGAGGAGCGACTCACGGCGGGCGCGTACCGCCGGCGACTCAGCCAGATCACGATCTTCCGCCATCCAGGCGACGATCTGGTGGAGTCGGGCGCCCGTATCAAAGACGCAGAGCGGGAAAGTGTCCGTCGGGCAATCCCAGCCAAAGGAGAAGAATCGCGTGGCCACCGGGTATCGCTGTTCTGAGCGCTCTTCGTGGGCGACGCCGCGGGGATAGAGCATGACGTGCTGCTGATCGGCCTGGATCTCCTGTCCGGCGATGATTACCGACATTATCCCGGATATCGGCACGATCATCTCCCAGAAACCGTGGGCGTGAGGTGGCATATACCAACGCGGGTCGGGTGCGATCTCTCCGATACTGATAAAGTAAGGTTGTGGAAGCATGACCAGAGCAATCTCGGTTAAAGGAAAGCAACCAAGGGCATTGTAACACGGCGCGGTCCGGGCGATAGTGAGAGTGGCGAACGGTCGCCGTTTGGAGAAAAACGTATGGCCAAGATAGCGATGATCGGCGCGGGAAGCCTGGTGTTCTGCAAGACTCTGTGCCAGGACATCCTCGCTACACCTGCCCTGCAGGATAGCGAGATCGTCCTGATGAGCAGGACCAAGCCGAAACTCGATGTGATGGAGCGCTATGTGAAGCGCATCGTCAGCGAGAATGGTTTGCCGGCCAAGGTGTGGCAGACGCTCGACCGCCGTAAGGCGATCAAGGATGCCGACTATGTGATCGTGATGATCCAGGTGGGCGGGCTTGATGCCTTCGAGATGGATTACCAGATCCCGCTGAAGTACGGCGTGGACCAGTGCATCGGCGATTCGCTTGGGCCCGGTGGCGTTTTCCGCGCTTTGCGCCACATCCCGGTGTTGGCAGACCTCTGCAACGAGATGCGCGAACTGTGCCCGAATGCCCTTTTGCTGAACTACGCCAACCCGATGGGCATGTGCTGCGGCGCACTTGGCCGGGCAACCCAGGAGACCGGCACGCAATTCATCGGCCTCTGCCATGGCGTGCAGACGACCTTGGACCTGATCAGCCGGTATGTGAACGTGCCGAAGGATCAGATTGACCATTACGTAGCCGGGATTAACCACATGGCGTGGTTCCTGTCGATTAAGGACAAGCGCGATGGGCGCGACCTGTATCCCCTGTTCAGGGCCAACTGCGAAAAACCCGAGTATTACATCAACGAGAAGGTCCGCATTGAGGTCATGCGCCACTTCGGCTATTTCATGACCGAATCGACCGGCCATCTCTCGGAATACCTGCCGTGGTTCCGCAAGAGCAAAGAAGCTTTGGATACCTACTGCGACCAGCCGGATTTCGGCGGCGCTTCGGGCGCGTATTATCGCTATGCCAAGAACGTCGTGAGTAAATTCGACGGAGTCGATTACCTGGCAAAGGAGTCGGCCAAGCTCAAGACACGCAGCGTCGAGTATTGCTCGTACATCCTCGAAGCACATCAGACCGGCAAGCCGTTCAAGCTTCAGGGCAATGTCCGCAACGACGGGTACATCACCAACCTTCCACAGGGGTGTTGCGTCGAGATCCCCTGCTACGTCGACAAGCGTGGCATCCATCCGTTGCGCGTCGGCGAGTTGCCGGTACAGCTCGCGGCCATGAACCAGAGCAACGTCACCGTGCAACAACTCGCGATCGAGTCTGCCTTCAACGGTAACCCGGAATACGCGATGCAGGCGATCGCAATGGACCCGTTGACCAGCGCTGTATGCACCCTCAAGCAGGTCCGCGAGATGACCGCCGAACTGATGGAAGCCCAAAAGCAGTGGCTGCCGCAGTTTGCCAAGAAAACATTGCGGAGCGTGCCGGCCGTGAAGATTGCCGCCAAGACCAAAGGCGTCGATGTACCGCTTGATCCCGCGCTGGCGATTGCCAATCGCTTCGGCGAACTGGCGGCCGCCCAGGTTGGGAAGAAATAGTCTGTCAGGAAGAACAGGAATACACAGGAGTTCAGTATGGCGGAAAGAGTTCGTATCGGATTTGTTGGTGTCGGCGGAATGGGCCAGGCAGCCCATCTGCGGAACTATGTCACGCTGGGTGATTGCCAGGTGGTCGCGATCGCGGAAATTCGGCCGAAGCTTGGGGCCGATGTCGCCCGGCGCTATGGCGTCCCGGCGGTTTACACCAGCCACCTGGAGATGCTCAAGAAGGAGAAGCTCGACGGCATCGTGTCGGCCCAGCCGTTCCAGCGGCACGGCGTGCTGCTGCCGGATCTGCTCAAGGCGAAGGTACCACTGCTGACAGAAAAGCCGCTCTCCGGCTCGATCGAGCAGGGCGAGAAGGTCCTGCAGGCGATCAAGGCCAGCGGCACATGGCACATGGTCGGCTATCACAAGCGTTCTGACCCCGCCACCGAATACGCCAAGGTCGAGATCGACAAGCTCAAAGCCTCCGGCGAACTGGGCAAGATGCGCTATGTCCGCATCGTGATGCCCGCGGGCGACTGGATCGCCAACGGCTTCTACCAGAACACCTGGTCCGAAGAGAAGGCGTCTGACCTGCAGTTCGAGCCGCAGGCCTCGGACATGGATAAGCCGACCTACGACAAGTACATCTGGTTCGTGAACTATTATATTCACCAAGTGAACCTGATGCGGTTTCTGCTGGGCGAGAGCTACAAGCCGGTGTTCGCCGACAAAGCCGGCGTCCTGCTGGTCGGCCAGAGCACTAGCGGCATTACGTGCGCGATTGAGATGTCGCCCTTCCAGACCAAGGTGGACTGGCAGGAGTCGGCGATGGTCTGCTTCGAAAAGGGCTGGATCAAGATCGAACTGCCCGCGCCCCTCACAATCAACCGCGCCGGCAAGGTCACGATCTACAAGGACACAGGCGAAGGCACGCCGATGGAGTGTTCGCCCACGTTGCCGTGGATTAGCGCCATGCAGAACCAGGCCGCCAACTTCGTCAAGGCGATCAAGGGCGAAAAGAAGCCCCCGTGCGAGGCCGCCGAAGCCATGGAAGACCTGAAGGTGGCGCGGGAATACCTGCGTCTGTTGCTTGGGAAGTAAAGAGCAGGCATGCAGGGGCGAAGGAGCAACCACTGCCTCTTCGTCCCTGCGTGCCGCAGTGCCTTTGCATCTTCCGCCATGACCCCACGCGAGCGCATCCTCAACGCATTCCTGGGCCGGCCTGTCGACCGTGTCCCCTTTGGCCTCAGCTTCGGCTGGAACGCCTGGGGCGAAACGTTCGATCGCTGGAAGCGCGAGACCGGCAACCCCGATCTCGATGTCCATCGCGCGCTGGACTTCGATCCGGGTTTTGCCCAGCCTCAGGTGCATTACGGAGCGTGGCCGCACTTCCAGGCGCAGGTGCTCGCCGAGGATGAGCACTTCATCATCTCCCGCGACTTCCGCGGGATCACGATGAAGAACCGCCGCGATGGCAGCTCGATGCCCGATTTCATGGACTATCCGGTAAAGTCGGGGAACGACTGGGAACGCTACAAGGCCCAGCGTCTGGATCCGCATCAGCCCGGCCGGATTGCCGAGGATCTGCGTGCTTTCAAAGAGCACGCCCGCGACCGCGCTGTGCAGGTTGGCGTCTTTCCCTGGGGCATTTTTGGCACCGTTCGCGATCTTCTGGGCGCTGAAGAACTGCTGATCGCGTTCTACGACATGCCCGAGGTCGTGCAGGATATGATGAACCACCTCACCACGCTCTGGCTGCACCTCTACGAGCAGGTTGCCAATGTGGTGCAGATCGACCACATCCACATCTGGGAAGATATGTCCGGGCGGAATGGCTCGCTGATCTCGCCCGCGATGGTCGAGCAGTTCATGATGCCCTGCTATGACCGCATCGTCGAGTTTGCCCGCGAATGCGGGGCGCAGCTCGTTTCGGTCGACACCGATGGCGACTGCAGCCAGCTTCTGCCGATCATGACCGGCCACGGCATCAACATGTTCCTGCCGTTTGAGGTAGCCGCGGGCAACGATGTTGTGCAGTACCGCAGGCGGTATCCGAACCTCGCGATCCTCGGCGGTCTGGACAAACGCGCGCTGGCGAAGGGCAAAGATGCGATTGATATCGAAGTGAACCGTTGCAGGGAGATGATCCGCCTCGGGCGATATATCCCGAGTTGGGATCATCTGATCCCGCCGGATGTTAGCTGGGACAACTACAAATACGCCGCGGAGAAGATCCGCGATGCGTGCAGAGGACAATAACAAGGAGCAATCATGCCGCTGAAGTGGAGAAAAGTGTTCATTGCCGACGAACGTTATGAGTCGGCCGGTGTATTCGATGTGGATGGCGATGGCGTGCTGGACATCGTCTCGGGCGCCTGGTGGTACAAAGGCCCCGACTTCAAGCAACGTTTCCCGGTCGCCCCGTGCCGTGCCGAGGGCGAGTATTACGACGACTTCTCGACGATCGCGATGGACATCGCCGGCGATGGCCGGCTCGATTTCATCACCGGCGGGTGGTGGGGCAACACGCTGCGCTGGCGGCAGAACCCCGGCAAGTCCGGCGAGCAGTGGAAAGAGCACATCATTGCCGAAGTCGGCAATGTCGAGACGACCCGCGCCTGGGACATTGACGGCGACGGCGAGCTGGAGATCGTGCCCAACACGCCCGGCGGCCCGGTGCGTATCTTCAAGAAGACGGGCCCCGGCAAGTTTGGTTGCCACCAGGTCTACGACAAGCCCCAGGGCCACGGGCTGGGCTGCGGGGATATCGCCGGCAATGGCCGGATGGATCTGGTGCTGGCCAAGGGCTGGCTGGAATGCCCCGCAAACCCCTGGAAGGACAAGTGGGTCTTCCATGATGACTTCGACTCCGGCCGGTGGGATGCGTCGGTGCCCATCCTCGTCGTCGACATCAACGGCGACGGCGTCAATGAGCTGATCGTCGGCGGCGCCCACAACTACGGTTTGGACTGGTGGGAGCAGAAGCGCCTGGCCGGTGGCAAGCGGCAGTGGATCAAGCATCCGATTGACCCGTTCAACGCCCAGTACCATGACCTGATGTGGCTGGACATCGACGGCGACGGCAAGCCCGAGCTTGTCACCGGCAAGCGGCATCGCGCTCATTGCGGCAACGATCCTGGCGAGCACGATGACTACGGCTTCTACTATTTCAAGTGGACCGGCGAAGGTTTTGCCAAGCAGGTCATCGACTATGGCCGGATCCGCGATGTCACCGGCCTGGGCATCCATTTCCAGGTGGCCGACCTGCGCAAGATCGGCCGGCTGGACATCATCTGCCCCGGCAAAGATGGGCTGTATGTCTTCTATAACGAAGGCATGTAGCAGCATCGCTCCTCCAGATGAACCGAACCAAACGCGAGGCCGAGAGACTCGGCCTCGCGTTGTGTTTGGTCCGTCACCTGTCGGCAACGTGTCGACCACGCCGGGCAAATCAGGTATTTTCCGCCTCATAAGGAAAGCAGAGACTCATGACCAATGCAGATGCACAGAAGTTCTTGAAGGACAACGGCTTGGATGTTGATGCGATCGATCGCCGGGGGCTGCTGGATGCTTTTGCCTTCGAGATGGCAAATGGCCTGGCGGGCAAGCCCTCCACGCTGATGATGATCCCATCGTTCATCGCCATCGATAAACCGGTGAAGACTGACATGCCGGTGGTCGTCCTCGACGCCGGCGGCACGAATCTGCGCCGGGCGGTGGTGCGGATCGATCGCAAGGGCAAAGTCGCCATCAGCGATTTTGCCGAGCGCGATATGCCCGGATCCAAGAGCCACGTCGAGCTGAATGAGTTCTTCCAGATCTTCGCAGACTTCGTGGAGCCGGTGATGAAGGTGTCTGCTTCCATCGGATTCTGCTTCTCCTATGCCGCGGAAATCACGCCCGATCGCGATGCCATCCTGCTGCACTGGAGCAAGGAGATCGACGCCCCGGCCGTCGTGGGCAAACTGATCGGCAAAGGTTTAAAGCAGCAGCTTGCCCGCAAACGGCTGGCCCCGCGGATCACCATCCTCAATGACACGGTCGCCACGCTGCTGGCCGGCAAAAGCATGGGCGTGACGAAGGATTACTCGGCGTACATCGGCTTTATCCTGGGCACGGGCACCAACACGGCGTACCTGGAGCAGAACTCACGCATCACCAAGCGCACCGATCTCGACCCGGCCGGCTCGATGGTCATCAACATCGAGTCGGGCGCATTCGGAAAGATCGGGCAGTCCAGCTTCGATAAACTGCTGGATCAAGGCACAAGCACTCCCGGAACTTACGTCTTTGAGAAGATGATCTCCGGCGGTTACCTGGGAAAATTGGGCATGGTCGTGCTCAAACAGGCTGCGCGGGCTGGTTTCTTTAGCGCTGCGACACGGGAAAAGATCGGGCAGATGGCCGAGCTTTCCAGTGAGCACCTGGGCAACTTCTGCGGCGAGAAGATTGAGGCGAGCAATCCGCTGTCTGACCCGGCCATTGGGCCAGACGATGGTGAGCTTGTCCGGCAGCTCTGCACGCCGGTGTTTGCGCGGTCGGCGGTGCTGACGGCGGTGAACCTGGCTTCGGCGATCCTGAAGACCGGGCAGGGGAAAGACCCGAAGCGGCCGGTCTGCGTGAACGTGGATGGGTCGACGTACTACAAGACGCTGGCGGCCGACTTCCAGAACCGGGTGCAGCGGGAGTTGGCTGATCTGGTCCGGCCGACGGGCGTCGCTTACGAACTGGTGCAGGTTGACCGGTCACCGACGATCGGGGCGGCGGTGGCTGGGCTGATGTAGCCGCTACGCGGTAAAGGCAGAAGGATGAAAAAGGGGCCGGGTGTGGATAAGTAGCAGGTGCGCAGGTTCTGGAGCGGGGGTACCCCTGTGCGCCAAGTGCCGTGGAGGCAATGGGTTAGGTAAGAATTGGGGGAGCAGGTGCGCAAGTTCGGGGCGATTGTGGATAAGTCAGGCCAAGGATGAAGGCCGAAGGATGAAAGCGGAAGCGACGAAGGGGAAGATGCTCAGGTTCGTGTGCGCAATCCATGGCGATCAGTGGTCTGGATCACTGAGAAGGACAAAGGTGCGCAGGTTCGGTGATCGTCACCGGTCGGGAGGAACGCGAAAAGACCTTCCGTTTTGTTCCACTGTGGTCCGTGGGCCTTTGGGTAGCACGGGTATTCAATTGAGGAAGAGCTGTGCCTGGGTGCAAAATGGCAGATGCACCAGGCGGGAGGGCGTGAAAAACACGTCCCTCCATATTATACGGTGGTTTGGGAAGGGTTCGGTTTTGGAAGACGAGTAGTGACAGCGGTTTACGAGCGGGCGAAAATCTTCTCACTTTTTTCGGGGGCAAGAAGGGGCAATAGAGCGACGGAATGACGGAGCGACGGAAGCCGCGAAGGCGGGTGAATGGCGCAAAGAGAACCAGTGAACCAAGGATGACGGATGAATACGGGGCAGTTGGCGGATTCGGTGAGGGCGATTGGGAAGGGGTGAGATCGGGCAGGGAGTTTCGGCCACGAGGGAGTGGCCGACCCCCCGGGGAAAAAGGACGACCTTCGGTTGGCGCTTGGAGGGCATCCACCTCCGGCCACGGACGCAGGCCCGACCTGGCTTTAAGGGTGGTGGGTGAAGCGGCGATGACGCACATTCGCGCGCTTCGGCGGCTCGCAATGTGGCGTGTCCCCCTTTCTGGGCGCGCACTCCCGGTCTGCGATAGTGGACCTGGGATTGGGCCGGAGAGGCCGATGCAAGCGTCGCCAAGAGGTGACAGGATCTTGCGTAATATGCTTTGCCATCTTTCTGCGCGGCGGCTCGCAATGTAGGATGCCCCCCCTTTCTGGGCCGAGCACACGTACGCATCTCGAGACACCAAAGGCTTGGCAGTGGGGTATAGTGCGGGGCAAGTGAAGCGCCGCCTCTTCAACATTCTCTCGGCAGTGTCGCTGCTGCTGTGCGCGGCGACGATGGTGTTGGGGATACTTGGCATATGGGTGACGGTGAATTGGACCGATTACGGTGAGGGTGCGGGGCCATACGTCGTTGTCTGACTGGCAGGAGATCTGATTTCGTGCGGGGCGTTTCGGGATGATCCGGGTGAGGGTTTACAGTTTCGGCGCCATGAAGCTGCGCATCCGGTTAATGTTCCGGCTGAGATGTAACCAGGCGGCTTGCCTTCTGGCGCAGTTCCTCCGGAAGGAAGGCCTGGCCCTGCTGTACATTGGACAGGTCCACTCGCAGCAGATCGCCGTTGTCGTCGGTGAACTTGCCGCTGCCAGTGGTATCGCGCCGGACTGAGATCAACAGCAGCGTTCCGGCCGGATCGCGGGTGAGGTCGTGAAAACTGACGTCGGGCGGGGTGAGACGCTGGGTGCCGGCGCCGCTCAGATCGCAGTAGTACAGCGTGAGCTGGTCGTCCTCATTGATGTAGTGATCGCCATTGGTGTCCTTCTCGGCGGTGGCCAAGAGGATGTAGTTCTTCGGTTTGCCGTTCATCTGCATTGTGTCGGAGGGAATGTAGGCCCGGCAGATGACGGCCCGGCGGTCCAGCAACAGGTGCGACTGGCCTGTGGCGCTATTGTAGACGGCGGCGTTGTTCCAATGGGTCCACCCCGTCTGCCAGTACGTGCCGAACTCCTTGTTCATGGAAAAGCCGACGCTGGAGACACCGAAGACGAATCCTCCGCTGGAGATGCCGGGCGAGAAGCCAAGTTTCTGGTTGGGCGACTCCACCGCAAAGGGGATGACCACCCACGGCGATTGCGGCAGGACAATCGGCTCACCCCACACGGGGCGCAGATTCTGCTCGCGGGGCGCGTTGGCGGCGTTCACCTGCAGGCCCTCCTGGGGCATGCAGCCGGCGACGCAGGCCACCAGACACCAGCACATCAGCACGCGGGAACTGGATAGCACGTTGGATTCTCCTTCCGCTCTCTTGCAGGAAGAACTTTAGCAGATCATGCAGCAAGTTCCAGACTCGGAACCGCCGCATCCGCACTGCCGCGGCCGTCGCCCTGCGACGGGGATCGAGACAGAGCCGGACGTGTTTACTTCTTCGCCGTTCATTTTCAGCCGAGGACACGTACGCATCTCGAGACACTAGAGGTTTGGCAATGTGCGGGTACGCACCCTCACCACCGGGCCCCTCGCGCAAGGAGATCTTCGCTTCGAGAATCGGCCTCGGCGGAGCGAGAGACCATGCATTCTGGATTCGGGATTCAGGATTCAGGATTCGGGATTCTTGGGGATTTGGCCACCACTGGTGTGGCGTCCACTGGCAGCTCGATGGTCACGGTGCACCCTTTGTCGGGGCCGTCGCTGGCGACGCTGATCAAGCCGCCGTGCAGTTCGACGATCTCCTTGCAGATCGGCAGCCCAAGTCCCATGCCGCCGAAGCGGCGGGTGCGGGCACGATCGGCCTGTTCGAAGACGCCGAAGAGCTGGCCGGCCGACTCGGGCACAATGCCGACGCCGGTATCGTGCAGGTCCAGGCGCAGCCAGGTGGCGCCCTGGCGCTGGTGGTTGGAGGAAGAGATGAGCAACTGGCCGCCGCTGGGGCTGAATTTGGCGGCGTTGTCCAGGAGGTGTCGCATGACCTGAGTCAGCCGCGGCGCATCGGCCTGGGCGATGGTGGAGCAGGCTTTGAGGTCAACTGTCACATCGAGTTTGGCCCGGACGAAGCGCAGGCGGTACTGTTCAAGGGCGTCGCGGACGATCGCGTGCAGGTCCTGGCCGGAGCGATGCAGGACAAACTGGCTGCAGACGATATCGGTCAGATCCAGCAAATCGCCGATGAGTTGCGCCTCTAGTGTGATGTTTTCGTATGCGATTGCGATCTCCTGTCGCACATCCTCTGGCAGCAACGGATCATTCTTGAGGGCTCCCAGCGACAGCATGACAGGAGTTAGGGGGGTGCGCAGTTCATGGCTGACCATGGACAGCAGCTCATCCTTGGCCGAGCTGGCCTTTGCCAGTTCTGTTCTTGCCCGGCGGCTCTGATCAAGGCTTTGTATCAGGTGGGCGCTGATGTACTGCTGGATCAGAGTCAGGGCCACGGCAATGACGGCAAAGCTCGTTGACCAGGAAAGCCACCAGAGAAGGCCGCCCACGGCAGGATCGCTGCTCTGGATGATCCGCAGGCCATACAGCCCGGTGGTGAGGGCGACGGCAGCAATGATGAGGGTTACCCACCAGAACGCGGCCTTTCGGCAAAAGAGCAGCCCGGCGAGCACGGCGGCCGCCAGAGAGATCTGGTAGCCGGCCCCATGGGAGGCATCAATCAGCAGTTGGGCAATGCCGCTTGCAGCGCAGAGCAGTACCAGCACCGAGGCCCGAAACGCGATGCTCCTGCCGGGCCAGAGCATCGCGGTGGCCAATGCGAGATAGGTTGCGGACACGATTGCGGCGGAGCGCTCGTCGCCATTTTGCAGGCCCCACCAGACTGATACGGCGACCGGAAAGAGCCCGCCCCAGATCAGGACACGCCGAGATGCGGCGACCACATTGGCTCGCCATGCATTCACGTCGGTATCAGCCCCAATGGAATTGTCCGGCATTTGCTCCATGTCGGTCTCCTCTGCGGACCTTGGCAGGATGTATAGCTCCCGCAAAGGTCGCCGCACCATTCCAAGTATGCGCAGGAATGATGGCGCAGGAATGGCAGGAAGGCAAGCTGAGCCGGATGGAGTGCTCAGGTGCGCTGATGCGTATATCAGCACACCCTACTTTTTGCGTTTCTGGGAGAAGAGCCAGTCCATGAACTGCGGGTCGGTATAGATCGAGTGATAGGCCCAGTGCGTGCCGCCGGGGGTGATGTGGAAGACGAAGTTGGTATGGCCGGCGACCTTTAAGGCTTCGTGCCATTGCTGGCAGAAGGGCAGGGCCCAATCTTCGGTGCCGGTGCCGAGGTAGATCGGTACATCTTTGAGTGCCTGGACGGTTTTGGCTGGGTCATCGGTTGCCCTGCAGGAAAGCGGCACGACGGCGGCCCAGCGTTTGGGGGTCTGCTCGGCGACTTGCCAGGTCCCCAGGCCGCCAGCGCTGAAACCTGTGAGGTAGACCCTGTCATCATCGGCGTGATAGGCTTTGGCAATCTGAGTGGCCAGTTCGGCGAGGATATGAGGCATGGGCTCATCTTCGAAGGCGCGGTCGGGCAGGCATTGCGGGGCGATGCCGATGAACTGGGCGTTCTTGCGCAGGACCAGGGCGTTGTCAGGGGGCGTGAGAGTATTTCGTGAATCCCACTGGTCGCGGACCCAGAGGCTGGCCATGCCTTCACCGGCCAGGCCGCTGCCGGTGATACCCTCAAGGCCCTTGTTGTGCAGGGTCATGATGATGGGGAAGGGCTCTTTGCCGCGGAAATAGGCGGCGGGGAGGAACAGGGCAAAGCCCATGGGCAAGTGCTGCTGGTCAACGGCGACCTGGCAGGTGATGGAGAAATAGCCGGGCGAGGAAGGGAGCTTGTCCTTCGCGGGCAGTTCCACCTGAACTTTCGGGGCGATGGGCGCCGGTGGCGTCTGCGCCATGACAAGAGAGGAGGGGATTGCCCAGAAGAAGGCAATGGTCAGTACGGCAGCAAGACGGTTGAAACAGTAGTGCATTCCTTTCTGTTTTACTCAATGGATGGGTCTGCGTTGATGGCGATTGGACCTGCCGGTCCAGACCCTGTCCGAAAAACCCATGGCCATGGGCTTTTCAGGGCCTAGTAGGTGCGGCTGAGCACAATGTTGAGCTGGTCCTGCATGTCAACGCAATCCGCCGTCAGACGATCCCAAGGCTCGGTATTGACGCGCAGCGTCGCCCCCAAGCGCCGGATTTGCAGAATCGCATCGCGTATGCGGCCGATGTAGTCATACTCATTGCGCAGCTCGCGGCGCTGGCTTACGGTCAGACCACTGGTAACCCAGCCGGGCCACCCCTCGACCGTGTAGCTGGACCGCTCGGCCACGCTGATGTCACGCTGCAGGCGGCTCAGTTCCTTGGCGATCAGGTCATATGCCTGGGTTCCGAGTTTGCGCACCAGCGGTTCGGCAACGGTGCTATTGCCGTCCGTGGCTTGCATCTCCAGCACGTACATGCGGTAGATATCGGGTAACACCTCTGTGATTGGATCCAGTGTGCCCGCTGTCAGCGCTGCTTCAACCTGAAGTGCCTGATTGGCGTGTATCTGGTCGGCCAGTTTCTGCATGGCAATCAGACGATCTTCGGGCTTAATGACATCCAGGCTGGCATCGCCAACGCGAATCGTGCCGTTCTGAACCTGCTGGGCGAGGATGGCATTTGCCGCCGCGGCAATTGCTTGCGGCCGATCCACGGCCAACCTCGTGGCAGCGCGGAATGCCGAGACGGCAAGCGGCCGCTGGCTCGCACGCAACGCTGCTTCGCCCTTGAGCATGAGGATTCCATAATGGTCGGACAACGGAATCTGCCGGTTGGCAAGCAGGGCGTCGGCCTCAACAACCGCATCACCGTACTTTCCGGCCTCAGTAAGTTGGCGGATTTCTTCCTGGCTGGCGCCGAGACAGATCCCTGTCAGACCAAACAGCAGAAACGCGACGACGAATCGCAAGACGTTCATAACACTCCCCCCAGGTTTGCGGCGGCAAACGCAGGTGGTGAGCGCCTGCGCCGCCGCTGCGGCGGGCATCTGCTAACGGTATGTCTTGCCGGGAGCAGGGTCAATCTGCGATCGGATGGGAATGGCAGCGGCTATAGATCAGCGCACCAGCCGAGCCCGGCAGCAATGCCTCGTGCACGAGCAAGGGATGTTGGGGCACACCAGGCCCTGTCTGAAAAACCCATGGCCCCACGACGGCCATGGGTTTTCAGACAGGGGCTAGTAGGTGCTGGACAGAACGGTGTTAATCTGCTGCTGAAGGTCCTCGCATTCGGCAGCCAAACGGTCCCATGAACCAAAGTCGCCGCCCAAGTTGTAGGAAGCGCGCCGCGCGGCCAGCACGGTCTTGAGGATGCGGTCGACGTAGGGAAGCGTATCCTGCATGCTGCGCCGCTGGGCCGGAGTCAGGCCGCGAGCCGCCCAGCCGGACCAGTTGCTCAGTTCATAGCCGTTCTGTTCGGTGGAATCGATGTCGCGCTGGATGCGGTTTAGCTCGGCGCCGATTAACTCCTGAGCCTGTTTGCCGAGTGTTCGCGCTACCGGTTCGGCATTGGTGGAGTTGCCTCCGGTAGCTTCCATCTCCAGCACGCACATGTTCAGGATGGAGGGCGCAATGTCGATGATGGGACCAAGCGTTCGCGCCTCCAGGGCGGTCCGCAGATCGCGAGCCTGCGTAGCCATGATGTCGTCGGCCATCTTCTGCATGACTTGCTTTCGCTCGTCGGGCTTGCCGACGGGATAGCTCTGGTCGCCGATTTTTACTACACCCTGTATGGCGCGTTGCGCAACCAGTGAGTTGGCGGCGGCGGAGATGATGTCTTTGCGCTCCGTCGCAGCGTGGCCGGCCGCGTTAAACGACGATATTGCCAATGCCCGCTGTCCCGCACGCAGAGCCGCTTCACCTTTGAGCATCAGGAGGGAATATCTGTCGGCGGGTGATACATTGGGGCTCCGCAGGAGGGTGGCTGCCTGGCCGACGGCTTCGGTGTACTTGCCGTCATCGATCAGCTTCTGCACCTCGGCCTGATCCGCAAGAAGAGATACACACAGAACCAGGCCCAGAAGCACTGCCGCTATTCGCATCGCTTTCATATATACTCTCCGTTGTGCGCCCGCAGCCTTTGACCACAGGCAATTCTGTTCGCCAGATCACATTACCATATTAGCACGCCCCAGCACGGTCAAAAATCCATCAGTTCCGGAAGCGTCTCAGCGGTCACCGCTGCCAGAGGCACAGCGCGTTCAATGGTGTGCGGGCCGACAGCCGTCCGGCGAAGCTGTGTCAGGTAAGCTACCGTGCCAAGTCCGGCGGCAATGTCGCGAGCCAGCGAGCGGATGTAGGTGCCGCGGCCGCAGAGGATGTCAAGATCAAGCGTGGGATAGTCGTAGCGCAGGAGGTCGATCGAGTAGATCGTGACCGACCGGGCATCAAGCTCCGGGGGCTTGCCGGCGCGGGCGAGCTTGTATGCCGGCCGGCCGCTGACTTTCAGAGCTGAGTACGCAGGCGGAACCTGCTGGATGGTGCCGACAAAACGAGAGAGGACGGCCGCGATCTGGGCAGCGCCCGGCGCGGGTGGCGGCGGGCCGAGGATTTCCGGTACGGTGGGATCGAGGGTCTCAGTGGTGGCCCCAAGCTTCACGGTGGCAAGATACCGCTTGGGCTGCCCCATCAGTTCTTCACAGCGCTTGGTCGCCTTGCCAATCAAAACCAGCAGGACGCCGGTGGCGAAAGGATCGAGTGTGCCGGCATGACCAACCTTGGTGCCGCGGGGAAGCATCCACTTCACGCGCTTGACGGCGAACGCCGAAGACATGCCGGCCGGTTTGTCGAGAACGAGGATGCCATCGGGCATAGGTGGTAGGTGGTACTGGGAGCGGACGGGATGGGCAAGTGCATTCACGTTTGCGGGGGCTAACACAGCCCTTGCGTGATATGCGAAACTAACCTGCTCCGTGCTCTTGCAGGACGGTGGCGCAGCGGATACACCACAATCATGGTTACCTCGAAGGCGCATGTTCGGCCGGAGAAACGGGCCGCGAATGGATTCGGTCGCAGACAGTTCCTGCTGACGATGGGAGTGTTCGCGGCCGGCGCTTTGGCTGGTCCGCTTAGCCGGCGAGCTCAGGCTGCTGTGAACCTTGGCATGCAGGCGTTCACGCAGAGCGGCTTGGCATTGGGCACGCAGACGAGCATGACCGTGTTGCATCGCGATGCGCAGGTTGCTCAGCAGGCGGCCAGGGCGGCGATGCGCGAGCTGGAGGACATCGATGCCCTGATGAGCCTTTACCGCGAGCAGAGCCAGGTGTGTGTGCTCAACCGCACCGGCCGGCTGGATGATGCCGACCCGCGGCTGCTGGAGGTGCTGAAAGAAGCGCAGGCGATGTCGCTGCGTACCGACGGTGCGTTCGACATCACGGTGCAGCCGCTATGGCGGACGTTCGCGTCGGCGAAGGCGGTCGGGCGATTGCCGGATGAGACCGAGGTGCAGGCGGCGCGAGGCATGGTCGATTGGCGCAAGCTCGAGATCGTCGGGGCGCGCGTGACAGTTGGCACCGGGATGTCGATCACGCTGAACGGAATCGCGCAGGGATATGCGGCCGACCGGACCATGGCCGTGCTTCGCAGGCATGGCATTGAGCATGCCCTGGTGAATGCAGGCGAGCTTGCCGCCATCGGCCGCAATGCGGAAGGCAAACCGTGGACAGTGGGCATCCAGCATCCGCGAAACAAGGATGCGTTTGTCGCAGTGGCGAGCCTGGATGGGCGCTGCATGGCGACTTCAGGCGATTACGCCACCACGTTCACTGCCGATTTCATGAACCACCACATCTTCGACCCTGCCACCGGACATTCACCACAATCCCTCATGAGCGCGAGCGTTGTATGCAGCTCAGCCTGTCTGGCCGATGCGCTTTCCACCGCGATCTTCGTGCTCGGGCCTGAGCGCGGGTTGGCTTTGGTCGAGTCGATACCTGGTGCCGACCTGCTGCTGGTTAGGCGCGATGGGCAACAGATCGCGACGAAGGGTTTCCCGGTAGCCTCATGATGGAGTCCCAAGCGATGCGACAGATTTTGTGCACCACTTGCCTGGCGGTTGCGCTGGCGATGTCTGCAACGGCCGACGCCCAACCGGCCACGCGCACCGCCGCGGCCACACAACCCTCTACCCGCACCCGCCAGCAGATCGAAGCCCTGATCGATCAGGCGGGCAAGACTCCTCCGGACTGGTGGGACAGTGTGCAGCTCACCTATCCACAGACGCTGGATCTCACTTGGACCGATATCAAAGGCGCTCCCTGGAATCCGCAGAAAAACGTCGGCCAGTATCTCTGGGACGTCATCCACCCCAACCCGAAGCGCTGGCAGGAGGGGGTGAAGTTCATGCACCACGTGCTCTCCTTGAGCAAGGACAACCCGCAGACCCAGCAGAGGGCGATGGATTCTCTCTCGCATATGTATGGCGAGCTGCTGCAGGACTATGCCCGTGGTGCGTTCTGGGCGCGCAAGACCGGGCAGAATCCGATTCGCCTGGCGAACTGCTACTGGAAACTGGGCAGCAAATCCATGGCAGTCGAGATCCTGCGGCGAATCGGTGGCGACAACACGCGCAATGGCACCGTCATCAAGCTCTGGGCCGATATGGGTGAGTATGACACCGCGCTGCGCCTGGCCGAGCAGTCGGCGCGCACCGGCTGGGCGGATGCCGCGTACCTGGCAGCGGGCGATGCCTGCCGGCTGGCTGGCCGGTTTCCCAAGGCCCTGGCGTACTACCAGAAGGTGCTGGCCACAACTCAGGGCGGACGCGACCTGGCGGTGAACAAGAAACGCGCGCAGGCCAGTATTGATGCGGTGAAGGTGTTCGATGCCCTGGATCTGTCGCGCATCCCTGATGGCAAGTACACCAGCAGCAGCAACGGCTATGCCGGCGAAGTCGAGGTGCAGGTGACGATCGCGGCAGGGCGAATCACCGACGTGCAGGTGCTCCAGCACCACGAGAAGCAGTTCTACGCCTCGATCGACGCGACCTCAGCGCAGATCATCGAGAAGCAAGGCGTCAAGGGCGTGGATGCCACCAGCGGCGCGACGGTTACGTCTGAGGCAATCATCAACGCGTCGGCCAAGGCACTCTCAGGCGCCATGCGCTAGGAATCTTCGCAATGCGCCTGAATTGGTTTCAACCACCCGCCCGCGGAGCGCGAAGGTTTGGCCGCGCGATGCATAGGCTTGGGCCCACCTTTGTTGCCTCGCCGGTTCGCCGGATTGTTCAGGCGATCGCACTGCTGCTGTTCTGCGGGCTGTTCTTCTGGATGTGCTGGCCCTATGGGGATGCAGACTATGCCGCCGCGATGCAGAGGCGCGAGAAGATCCCGGCCGAATCGTTCCTGATGCTCGACCCTCTGCTGAGCCTTTCAACGGCCGTTGCCGCTCAAGCATGGATCTGGGCGTTGGCGTGGGGCGGCTCTATGCTCGCGGTGTGCCTGTTGATCCCGCGCGGCTTCTGCGGGTATCTCTGCCCGCTGGGCACGATTATCGACCTGGTCGACTGGAGCTTGGGCCAGCGCATCTCTCGCTTCCGCATTCCGCCGCAGCGGACCGGATGGTGGATTCACCTGAAGTATTACCTGCTGGCGGCAACGCTCGTGGCGAGCACGATGGGAGTGCTGGTCTCCGGGTTCGTGGCAGCTATCCCTGTGGTCACACGCGGATTGCAGTTCACACTGGCGCCGCTGCAACTCGGTTTGTTCAAGGGCTTCTACCTGGTCCCGCCGATGAATGCGGGACAGTGGTTGTCGATCGCGATGTTTGTATTGGTCCTGGCGCTGGGCCTGCTGCGGCGTCGCTTCTGGTGCCGTTATGTCTGTCCGACCGGAGCCATCTTTTCGATCGCCAATTGGCTGCGGTTGAGCCAGCGGCGAGTGACCGCCGACTGCACCGGCTGCGGCAAGTGCGTGCGCATCTGCCCGTTCGACGCCATCAACGCAGACTACAGCACCCGGCCGAACGAATGCACCTTCTGCCAGACCTGTGGCGGCGTGTGCCCCGCAGGCGCGATCGAGTTCGTGCCGCGCTGGGAGCCGCTGCGCAGCGGCTTGGCAGAGACGGATGTTGGCGCCGGCGCTATTCGCGTGTCGCGGCGCGGTGTGCTGGCGGCGGCTGCTGGCGGTGCGGGCCTTGCGCTGGGCGTCAACCGCCTGCTGCCTGCAGCGGCGCTGTCGGCCGGTGGTCCCATAGTTCGCCCGCCGGGCAGTGTGCCTGAGGAGCAATTCCTGCAGCTCTGCATTCGCTGTGGTGAGTGCTTCAAGGCATGTCCGAATAACGTGCTGCAGCCGGTGGGTCTAGAGCATGGCCTGGATGCGCTCTGGACGCCCAAGGTGGTGGCCGATTGGTCCGGCTGCGAGCAGTCCTGCAACAACTGCGGGCAGGTGTGTCCGACTGGCGCGATTCGCCCGCTGCCGATCGCGGAGAAGCGGGCTGCGCGCATGGGCCTGGCCGTGATCGACCAGCAGACCTGCCTGCCCTACGCCGGCAGCAGCGACTGCCGGATGTGCGTGGATGAATGCGTCTCCGCAGGCTATAACGCGATCGAGTTCCGAATGGTTGGCGTTGAGCTCGATGGGGAGGGGCTGCCCGCGGAAGGCAGCGGACGGCAGGTACCTGTGGTATTGGCCGAGGCGTGCATCGGCTGCGGGCTCTGCCAGACGCGCTGCCGGGCGATCAACGTAAAGCAGGAGAAGCTGTTGCGCCGCTCGGCTATCGTGGTGGTTGCGGGCGAGGGCAAGGAAGACCGCATCGCCGCCGGCTCTTACCTGCAGTTGCGACAACAGCGGAATCGCTTGTCTCCTGCCTCGGCGCCGCCCACCACTGCACCGGGAGACGGCTATCTGCCCGATTTCGTTCGGTAGGCATTTCAATGCTGAAAAGTGCGGTTGAGTCAACCGCACCACTTTCTATCCCTTGGCCAGTTCCTTGGCGCGTTCGCGGACTTCGTCCAGGCCGCCAACATAGAGGAAGGCCTGCTCGGGCAGGTCGTCGGCGCCACCGTTGCAGATCTCGTCGAAGCTCTTGAGCGTGTCGGCGATCTTGGTGTAGGCGCCCTTCTTACCGGTGAACTGTTCGGCGACGAAGAACGGCTGGCTGAAGAAGCGTTCGATCTTGCGCGCCCGGCCGACCGTGAGCTTGTCCTCTTCCGACAGCTCGTCGATACCCAGAATCGCGATGATGTCCTGCAGGTCGCGGTAACGCTGGAGAATGCCCTGCACCTTGCGGGCGATGGCGTAGTGCTCAGCGCCAACGATCTCGGCCGACAGGGCGCGTGAGGAGGAGGACAGAGGGTCCACGGCGGGATAGATGCCCTTGGAGGCGATGGAGCGCTCCAGGTAGATGAAGGCGTCGAGGTGGGCAAAGGCGTTGGCGGGGGCGGGGTCGGTCGGGTCGTCGGCCGGCACGTACACGGCCTGCACCGACGTGATGGCGCCCTTGGTGGTGGAGGTAATGCGTTCCTGGAGCTGACCCATTTCGGTTGCCAGCGTGGGCTGATAACCCACGGCCGAGGGCATGCGGCCCAGCAATGCGGACACTTCCGAGCCGGCCTGCGTGAAACGGAAGATGTTATCGATGAACAGCAGGGTGTCGGCGCCGGTGTCATCGCGGAAATACTCGGCCATGGTCAGCGCTGAGAGGGCAACGCGAAGACGCGCGCCTGGCGGCTCGTTCATCTGGCCGAAGACCATGACGGTCTGGTCGATAACGCTCTTGCCGGTGGTACCGATCTTGGCGTGCTGCATTTCCAGCCAGAGATCGTTGCCTTCGCGGGTACGCTCGCCGACGCCGGCGAAGACGGAATAGCCGCCGTGCTGCTGGGCGATACGTGCGATGAGTTCCTGGATGACGACGGTCTTGCCCAAACCAGCGCCGCCGAACAGGCCGGCCTTGCCGCCGCGGACGAACGGGGTGAGCAGGTCGATAACCTTGATGCCGGTTTCGAAGATCTCGGTCTTGGGGACCAGGTCGACAAACTCCGGCGGATCGCGGTGGATCGGGCGTCGCTCTTTCACCTGGATGGGACCCCGGCCATCGACCACATCGCCCAGCAGGTTAAAAACCCGGCCGAGGGTTTCTTTGCCGACGGGGACGGTTACTGCTCCGCCGGTATTAGTGACCTCCATGCCACGGGCCAGACCATCGGTGCTGCCGAGGGCGACGGCGCGCACTTTGCCGCCGCCGAGGTGCTGCTGCACTTCGCCGGTGAGTTTCACATCCTGGCCGGCGTAGGTGTAGCTGACCGTGATGGCGTAATAGACGTCAGGGAGCTGGTTCTCGGGGAACTCGGCGTCGAATGTCGAACCGATCACCTGGGTAATTTTGCCTGGCGCAAGCATCGTCTTGATCCTCTCTTGCCTGCTAAAGTTACGGGCACCCCGGCTGGCCGGGATGCCAAGGTGGATGATTCTAGCCATGCCGGCCCTTTGGACAAGTCAGCGGAGCCCGGCACCTGGCATCAGGGATAAGGTCAGAGCGAGCATGATCCATCCATGCCACAATGTCACACCCGGCCAGGGATTGCCCGCCGAGTTCACGGCGTGCATTGCAGCGGGCAAGCTTTGGCGAGAACTGTACTACCGTATAAGCTTCGGCGGGGTTCGGTCTGCTATCTCCGCCAGCAGCGTCGCTTGCGCCTTTGGGGCGGCGGCCAGAAACGGGACCTTCGCCCCGCTGTAATCGCGCAGATCGAATGGGAAGATCGCCTTTCCTTCGGGAGTGCTGAGCTTGCCACCTGCCTCCAGCAGGACGGCGGCCGGCGCCACCACATCCCAAAGCTTCCCGTTCACCGTCACCGCTCCTTTGGCAATTCCCGCCGCCACCTGCATGATGTCCAACGCCGCCGACCCGAGGCAGCGGATCTTCCACTTCGCCTGGCCCAGCCACCGGCACGCATACGCCGGCAGCTCTCCATTCTTGTTCAGGAAATTCGCAGTGATGATCAGGAGCGATTGCTCATCCATCGGTGTCGTCAGGCACCGGATCGGCCGGCCGTTCACACTTGCCCCTTCTCCCTTAGCAGCAGCATACATCCGGTCGTGATACAAATCATAGACCACGCCCAGCACCGGCTTGCCCTTCTCCAACAGACCGATGCATACCGCGAAGTACTCAAAGCCGCCGACAAAGTTGTTCGTCCCATCGATGGGGTCGATCACCCAGACTCGGCCGTTCAGATCCGGGCATTCAAAAGTGATGTCATCGCCGGTCTCGTTCTCTTCTCCGATCATCCCATCGTGGGGGAAACGCTTGCGCAACTCCTGCACGATGTAGTGCTGGCTGGCGCGGTCGGCGATGGTCACGGCCTCAGCGCTGGCGGCCTGGTGCGTCTTGGTCAGGCGCTCAACCTTTCCATAGTGCTTCAGTGCGATCTTCCCGGCTCCCCGGGCCACCTTCTGTATGTACTGCAGATCAGCTTTCGAACTCATAGTGGCCGGAAGACTAGCGCGGCGGTGCCGATCCGGCAAGTCCGCGCAACCAAGGTGTGTTGTGCGCGAGTAGAACTGTCATGGCATAGCTCAAATAGAAGTGTCACCCTTGAGGCCGGGGTATACCGGCCGGATGGATGAGCTTCGTATGTCAAGAACAGAGCGTAATCGTTTGGAAGTGTTT
>Ga0209083_1000515_pt1 | contig 56568 bp, 50 predicted proteins | sample AM7aDNAmetaG_FD_184132 | JGI IMG/M metagenome (GOLD analysis project Ga0209083, IMG submission 184132) | Freshwater microbial communities from Finland to study Microbial Dark Matter (Phase II) - AM7a DNA metaG (SPAdes) (version 3) | ecosystem: Environmental > Aquatic > Freshwater > Lake ...
GGCGATTGCCGGGGTGGGCCGGCCGCTTCGGCTGCGCCTCAGCGACCGGCCCACCCCGGCAATCGCCCAGACAACCATGACATTCCTATCTGAGCTTAAACCATGACATTTCTACTTCTTGACAACACGTCGAGAACAGGGAGCCTGCATCTCACTCGCTTGCCTTCAAAGCGCCCTTCGCGTTCTTCTTTGATCAACAGAGTAGGTCCAGCGACAAGGAAGACTGTGTGACAGCAGTCCAGGCTCCGCGCACCACGGCTCCATTCCGTCAGCCCGACGAGGTGGACAAAGAGAATCGGATCAATTGAAATACGCCCGGGCTGGCAAACCTACTTCAAGGAAACGCACTGCTATGCTGGTATTGGCGCTGATCTCCGCAGGAGCCTGCATCAGCAAGTTGTACTACATGTGGCAGGCGGCCCTGTTGGTCATCGCGGTGTTGCTGGCCGTCAGACTGCAACCATGGCGATGGCGAGTCTGCTCGCGCATTTCCCGCTGGCTGTCGGCCGTATCGCTGAACCGGGGTATTCTCTATCTGGGACTCGTCGGTCTCCTGACCGCCATGACGACAGCGCTGGCGGGGAAAACACCTATCCCCAGTGCCCACGACGAGTTCAGTTATCTGCTGGCAGGAGATACTTTCGCACACGGGCGCCTGACCAACCCAACACACCCGATGTGGGAGTTCTTTGAATCCTTCCACATCATTCAGCGGCCGACATACATGTCCAAGTATCCCCCTGGCATGGGCCTGGTGCTTGCCATGGGCGAGGTATTGGCGGGGATACCGCTGCTGGGCGTCTGGATCACGATGGCATTGGCAAGCGGAGCGGCCGTCTGGATGCTGGGGGCATATGTTCCCAAGCGATGGGCCGTGGCCGGCGGCCTGCTGGTTGCATTTCATCCCCTGATGGGGCAATGGGCGGTCTCGTTCTTTGGTGGCAGCCTGACCACACTCGGGGGAATCCTGGTGATCGGCGCGGCTGGGCACATCAGCCGCAGACCCGGCATTCTCAACGGCATACTGCTTGGTGTTGGAACAGTAATCCTGGCCATGAGCCGGCCGGTCGAGGGGCTGGTCATCTGCGTCGTGGCAGGCGGGCTTCTTCTGCTGCAGATGCGCAGCGCCAAAACCCCGTTGTGGCGAGGCGTGATTCTGAAGGCTGCGATCCCGGCAACGCTGATCGTCGGAGTCTCCGGCGTATGGCTGGGTTATTATAACCAGCAGGTGACAGGTGACTGGAAGACGATGCCTTACCTGGTCTTTGCGAAGCAGTACGAGATCTTTCCGCCGTTTATATTCCAGAAGCCCGCACCCGCTCCCACCTACAACCATCCGGTCATGGCGCAGTTCTACCAAAGAAACGCCGGCGTTGAGTACCAGAATGCCAGGTCAGGGCTCTGGGGATTGGTCCTGCATGTCATTCAGCAACTGAACATTACGGTGGGGTCGATGCTGGCTCCGGCGGCGATTGCCGCTTTTCCCCTGGTGCTATTGAGTCGGCCGCGAAAAGCCAGCGATGTCGCCCTGCTGGTGGCCTTGGGTGTGTTCGCCGCAGCACTATGCCTGGAAACCTGGCGATGGTCTCATTACGGCGCTCCCGCCTTCGGGCTCATCGTCATCATCATTTGCCGTGGCATCAGAAGACTCAGTTGTTGGCGCATGGGGCAATGGCGCGCTGGTCGAGCCCTGGTATGGGGTATCCTGGGGGCAGTGATCCTTGGCGCAGTGGTCGAGCGGATCACGGTGGTATCCAATGAAGAAACGGGGCTGATGAGTTCGCGAGCCAAGTTGGTCGCTGATCTTCTGGCCATGCCTGGCAAACACCTGGTCATCGTGCGTTACACACCCGAGCATTTGCCCAGCGAGGAATGGGTTTACAACGGCGCGGATATTGACGGCTCCACGATCGTCTTTGCCCGCGATATGGGCGATGCCAGGGACCTGCGTCTCTTGGAGTATTTCCACGATCGCCAAGTCTGGCTGGCCAGTGTGTCCGACAAAGAGGCGAACGTCGAGCCCTACGGCAGTAAGAGAGTCACGCCATGACCAGAGAGATGTCAGCGGCCGACTCGGAGTCCACGCAGGATGATGTCGAGTTGTCCATCGTGATGCCGTGCTTGAACGAAGCTGACACGCTGGAATCCTGCATCTGCAAGGCGCAAGCCGCCATGCAAGAGCATGCCATCGCGGGCGAAGTGATCATTGCCGACAACGGCAGCACCGATCAGTCCGTCCAGATCGCCCAGCGCCTGGGGGCGCGGGTCGTGCAGGTATCAGCCAAGGGCTACGGCAGCGCCCTGATGGGCGGAATCGCCGCTGCTCGCGGCCGATACATCATCATGGGCGATGCCGATGACAGCTATGACTTCGGCGAGGCGCCCAGGTTCCTCGCGAAGTTGCGCGAGGGATATGAGCTGGTGCAGGGCTGCCGGCTGCCCAGGGGCGGCGGAGTCGTGATGCCCGGCGCCATGCCACCGCTGCATCGCTGGTGGGGTAATCCCATGTTCACAGCGCTTGTCCGCTGGTGGTTCGCAGCGCCCATCAATGATGTCTACTGCGGACTGCGGGGATTCACGAAAGAGATGTACGGCGAACTGGATCTACGTTGCACCGGGATGGAATTCGCCACCGAGATGATCATCAAGTCGAGTCTGTACAAGAGAAAGATCGCGGAAATCCCTGTCACGCTTCATCCCGATGGCCGCAAGACACACGCGCCGCATCTCAAGACATTTCGGGATGGATGGAGGACGCTTCGTTTCTTCATGATGTATAGTCCGCGATGGCTTTTCCTCATGCCCGGAGCGCTGCTGGTGACTCTGGGCGTGATTGGGTATGCCGTTGCGCTGCCGGGCGTGCATATCGGCCGCGTGGCATTTGATGCACATACGCTTCTGTTTGCCAGTCTTTGCCTGCTTCTGGGGTATCAGGCGATCCTGTTCGCGATCTTCACCAAGACGTTCGCCATTACCGAGGGTCTGCTGCCCGCAGATGCGCGAATGGACCGATTCTTCCAGATCGCGACGCTCGAGCGCGGCTTGCTCGTCGGGGCAGCGGCCATGGTCGCCGGGCTGGTGCTGCTGGCACTTGCCGTGGTGCAGTGGTGGCAGGCGGGGTTTGGCGCACTAGACTATGCCCGGACGATGCGTGTGGTCATCCCAGGCACTACTCTGACATCGCTGGGCTTCCAGACCGTTTTGTCGGGCTTTTTTGTCAGCATTCTTGGGATGAAAAGGCGCTGAAAAACATGACCGCAATGGATGCGATCCATGGCAGACTTGTGCACACCCGCCGGGTCAGAGTACTCGCCGGACACATCGCGGCATTGCTTGCGCCAGGCGCTATGGTTCTTGACGTTGGCAGTGGCGATGGCCTGCTGGCCCGGACGGTCATGCAGAAGAGGCCCGATGTCACGATTCATGGCGTCGATGTTCTGGTGCGCGATCAGACGCAGATTCCGGTAAGGCCGTTTGATGGCGTGCATCTCCCCGCCGCCGACGGCGGCTACGACAGCGTGATGTTTGTGGATGTGCTTCATCACGCCACCGATCAGATGTTTCTGTTGCGTGAAGCCCATCGTGTGACCCGCCGGCAGGTCATCATCAAGGATCACACCCGTGAAGGCCTGCTGGCCGCGCCGCGTCTCCGGTTTATGGACTGGGTCGGCAATGCCCGGCATGGGGTCCATCTTCCCTACGACTATTGGACAGTTCAACGCTGGCACGATGCACTGGGCGATGTTGGGTTGGAGGTAGTGTCCTGGAATGATCGCCTGGGTCTCTACCCCGGGATCGCGGGCTGGCTGTTTGAGAGATCGCTGCACTTTCTGGCAGACCTGCGGACAAAATCGTCGCAGGGATAACGAAGCGCTCAGGTTGGTTCAAGTCAGCAGATGCAGCAGGTAGTCCACTCTTCCGCGCAGCACCAGCTTGCGGCCGGAATAGGCCATCACCTTGCGAATCTGCTGCCGGTAGGCTGGGGCATAGCAGTGCTTGGGACAGTGCTTGCACATCGGCTTGGGGTCCATCGGGCAGTTCTGCCGTTTCACCAGGGCATGCGCCAGCAGTTTGGCGCACCCTGTGCAAAGGACCGGTACATGTCCGATGATCTCCTGCACATTCAGTGCCTGCAGCGGAATCGATGCGGCTTCAGCCGGCTCATGGTGATCGTGGCAGTACACCTCGATGAACCTTGCCAGAGTCCTCTGTTCCCGCCGGATATTCGCCGCCGCTTTGGGCATCATGAAGCCAATTCCACTTTATCACGCCAACTTCAGCATTGATCCACATCAAGCTGCGGGTAATGATACCAGTATGGAATACGAGCTCATCGAGAAACAGGTTCTCTATCAGGGCGATCGCGTGCAACTGGAGATCCACCACCTGATGTTCCAAGGAGTGCGTTTCCGCAAAGAAGTCGTCATCCATCCCGGCGCTGTGGTCATCATCCCGATCCTCGACAAGGAAAAGGTGCTGCTCATCCGCAACCTGCGTTACGCTCTCAACCAGGTGCTCATTGAGCTTCCGGCCGGCACTCTGGAGAAGAAAGAGGATGCCATCAACTGCGCCGGCCGCGAGCTGCTGGAGGAAACCGGCTACCTGGCCCGTCGCCTTAAGCCCATGGCCAGCTTTTATGCTTCGCCGGGTATCCTCACCGAGAAGTTGTACGTCTTTCTGGCCTATGATCTTCAGAAGCAGCAGCAGGAACTGGAGGCCGGTGAGGACATCCAGTTGCTCCCGACGTCGTTGGAGCACGCGATGGAGATGATCCGAACCGGCCAGATCCAGGATGCCAAAACGATTGCTGCTCTGATGATGTATGAGCGGTTTCATCGCTAGACCGCGTCGATGCGATCTGATGATGAAAGCGGTTCCGCTGTTCCCGGTGAGGGGAAGAGGACGGCGCGCTATGTCTTCGCAGGATCGGTCGTATTACCGCGATTCGCAGGATCACCACGCGAGTTCGCTGGCGCGACTCGTTACCGGTTCGGTTCCGATGTTTTCCACTGGCGGCTTCCAGGTCCGCATTCATGCAGTGGCGCTGCTCGCCGCGATGATTTATCTGGCCGGAGGCGCCGCTGGCGCGGACATGCCGCCGCGCTTGCTGACGATCGCCGTTCTGCTTGGACTTGTCCTGATCCACGAGGCTGGACATATCTTCGTCGCCGGCATTTTCGGCGGCCGCACTGGTGAGATTCTGCTCTGGCCGCTTGGGGGATTGGCTGATGCCCGGCCTCCGCACCGAAAGCTGCCTGTATTGCTGACAGCGGCGGCCGGCCCGTTGACCAATTTGGGCGTCTGCTCCGCCTGCTGGCTTGCTCTGCATATCCTGCCGCATTCCGAGGCGGTAATGCTCCAACCATTCGCGCTTGTCCTGCCCCAGGTTGCCTGGAGTGATCCGCGCTTCTATTTCCTGCTCATCTTCGACCTGAGCTATGTGATGCTGCTGTTTAACCTGCTGCCGGTTTTGCCGTTGGACGCCGGGCGCATCCTTCAGTGCACGCTCTGGCCTTTCATGGGATATGGACGAGCACTGCTCTCGGCATGCAACATCGGCATCCTGCTTGCGGCCGCTATCGCCCTCTCTGCAATGGCGGTCGGCCAGTGGCTGCTCTTTTTTGTGATGCTGAGCTGCATGTTAATCAGTGTGCAGAGACGCTCGGTTGTGAATGCCGCGGGCATCGGCAGCGATGATGATCCAAGCGGCGAATTGCGCCCCTCACGACATCATCACCTGACGCGTCTGGCGAAATGGCGTGCCCGAAGGCAGATTCGGCAGGAGGAAGCCGAAACCATCCGCGTAGACGAGATTCTGACGAAGGTGCATCACACCGGAATCCGTTCGCTCTCCTGGGGAGAAAGGCGTCTCCTGCGCCGCGCGACGATACGTCAACGTGAGTGCGTCATGGAAGAGGCCTCCCACCAGTCATAGGTCTGCGCTCATTGCGGCGGCTCGATGCGGATCGTCTGGTTTTTGCCCTCGCGCAGAACCACCGTGACGACGGCGTCCTTCGGCCGGTCTTTGCGGAACTGCTCGTAATCCTTCTTGAACTGAGCCAGATCCTTCACTTCGCGACCGTTCAGTTCAACCACCATGTCATTGCCCTCAAGCCGCGCGCTCTGCGCTGCGGATTGCGGCCGGACCAGGGCCACTAGGACTCCATGCGCTCCAGGGTCAAGATGACGGGTATACGCATCCATGAACACCATCTCACGCACGCTGAAGCCCAGGTCCTCGGCGAAGAACCGCTGTGCCAGATTTGGCTGCTTGGGTCGCTCTTCCAACTTCATGCTGATGACCTGCGACTGCCGCGTCCGCGGGTCCAGAACCGTCAGTTTCACGTCCTGCCCCACCGGCATGCGCAGGATCTGCCGCCGCATAATCATGGGCAGTTCTTCCGGTTCATCGCCGCGCACGATCGGCGAACCGTTCACCTGCGTAATGATCTGCCCCGGCTTCATTCCCGCGCGGTCGGCCGGCCCGCCGGGGATCACGTCACCCAACTGCACTGCCGTCTGGCCCTTGAGGCCGAAATACTCCGCCACCTCCTTGGGCAACCCGACCATCTGGATCACGCCCAGCCACGGCAACTGCAAAGGCGTGCCTTTGGGTGGATCGCTGATGCTCTGCAGCAGAGCCGAAGAGGCAATGAAGATCACCGGCGAGTGTGAGACCGCCGTCAGCCCGGTCTTGGGTTCGTTCAAGATGATTGGCTGTTCGCTCTGAGCGTTGACAAATCCCACCGCATCGCCGGCGGCGTTGAACACCGGTGATCCCGTGCTCGCCAGTTGCCCTGATACCAGCACCTGTGGCAGTTCTCCACGCAAGAGCGCTGAGACCTGCCCCTCCATGATATAGGCCTTGTACCCGGCCATCTTGGGGAGAATGCCAACCGACCAGACAGCATCTCCCACACTGACGGCTCGGTCGACAAACCGCACCGGTTGCCACTTGCGCGGCTCTTTGGCTTGCACGAAAGCGACATCGCCCCGTTCATCGCGGCCGAGGAATTGCGCTTCCACTTCTTCCACATCGGCTTTATCGCTGGGAATGAGAATCTTGAACTGCTTCATCTGGTCATCAGGGATGCGCTGATCCACGAGAGCCAGCGAGGTCATGATCTTGCCATCTTCGCTGACTACCACCCCCGCGCCGATCACCTCACGCCGGCCGAGTTCGCTCTCCCATGTGTACTGCACCGCCACGAGGGATGGCCGCACCCGCTGATACAAAGCAGGAACATCCATTCGGGCAGATGCCGGCACAGTTGCCCCAGTTGCCTGGGTCTCTTGCGCCTGTAACGGAGTGAATGGCATCATGCTGGCAAGGAACGCTACAACGATCAGGCATTTATTCATGAGCTTGGAGTCCTCCTTCAGGTTGAATCCTAGCCTCAAATCACCGCGAGAGCGAACGCAGGGCCCGCTCGACCCGATTCTCGCGGGCAGGATTGTGGAGATAGACGATGGCCTGGGGGCCTTGTCCAAGCCGCGACCGCGGAATTCGTGCGCGGCGATGACGCGGTTCCGACGATGGCACCGCCAAGCGAGGCAGGCGTGTCGGGAAGGACACGCCTGCACGTAGGCAATGATTAAGATTAGGCAAGTCAGGGCTGCCCACTTATTCGGGCTGCTCTGTTTCCGGATTGTGCCGCTTCGGACGCAGGGCGCAACTCGATAGCATGACACCCAGCGCCATCATCACAATGCCCGGTTCCGCGACTCATCGGCACTGGCAAATCCCGTTACGGCCGCGTAGTCGACGCGGGCTCAGGCGCTGCAATATCTTCCGCCAGCCACAACTGATAGTGATGCCCCCGGGGGCCTCCCCGCCATGCCAGATGCCAGGGCTGCGGCAGGTTCGCCGGCGGATCAGCCGGTGCCGATTCCACCACGATGGCGATGTCGTCGGCAGCAATTGGCAATGGGGATCGCTTCCTGACAACCGGAATCACTTGCCCTGTCTGGAACACCAGAGCCAGCGATGGTTCACCGTAGAACACCAGGTGACTGTTGCCTGCGGCAATCCGTAGCGCCTCAGACGCCATGTGCACATCCTCGGGTTCCAGATGAATCGCCCAGACGCCGATCAGCCAGACAAAGACGGCTGCCAGGGCTGCCGTGGCGCGCAGTGTGGCGGTCAGCGGCAGACCGGCGCGCATTGGCGACCTCATGGCCAAACCAGCCACAAGCAGCAGCACTCCCAGTGCCGCCGTTGCCGCGGCAAAGTGCGGATCCATCACATTTACAAGACCTGCCACCGTTGCCCCTGCCACGCCAAGTGCCACAACACCGCCAACCATTGCTCCCACCATCAGCACGCGTAGCGTCAGTATCGCATAGGCGCCCAACCACTGCGGCGCCATGCCCTTGGACGTCCGCTCAACAGCCCATGCGGAAAGCAACATTAAGGGCGGCATGGCCGGCATCAGGTAGTGAATCTGCCGGTTCCCCACAAACAGCAGCGGCAGCAGCGTCGCGCCCGCCCAGCACAGCATGGCCTGCGCCGCGGGCCAGCGGCGATCCAGCCAGGCCAGGATCACACCAACTGGCCACAACCCACACCAGGGCGCCGTTGCTATGATAAGTAACGGCACGAGTGCCAGCACACTGCCGCCATGATCCTTCCCCTCCGCAGCCACCACGGCCTCAGTCCAGAAGACCTGACCGTACCCCTTGGCCACAATGTATGCATACCACGGCGCGGCAACCAGTACCGCAGGAACCACTCCTGCCAACGCCACCACGCGCAATCCTCGCCAGTTACGCTGTGAGATTCCGAACGCCAGGGCGAACAGCAGCGGGTACAGACCTGGCCCCTGCTTCGCGAGGAATGCTGCTCCTGTGGCAGCCCCGCCCAGAGCGCACCAGAGCAGCGCCTGCCGCGGTGTCGCTGCACGATCGCCTGTATCCAGTCCGCGCCAGAACGCGATGATGGCCGCCGTCACTGCAAACGTTGCGGGGATATCGGTCTCCGCCAGCCGCCCATAGCGGTAAAACAAAAGGCTCGTCAGAAGCATCCCGGCCGCCACCAGCCCCGCCGGGCGCGAGAGCCATCGCACTCCAGCCGCATACACCAGCCCCAACGTCAACCATGCCCACGCCACCGAGGGCAACCGTCCCGCAAACTCGGTCGCCCGGCCACTAGCCAGGAACAGTGCCGCCGCTCCCCAATAGGCCATCGGCGGCTTCTGAACGCGCAGCTCACCATTGCAGGTTGGCAACAACCACCGGTCGCCTCCTTCTTGTGCCATCTCGCGGGCCGTTACCAATACGCGGGCTTCCTGCGCCCGATTGCATGGCGCGACCCACAAAAACGCCAGCAGACTCAATCCCGCCAGCAGCCATAGCGCAAGCACTACCCACTGCGGGTAACCCCGCGGGTCCTCAACTCTCAGGATATTCCTGATCTCGGGCGACGGCACGCTTGCTCCAAAGCACACAGAGTACCGGACCCGGCGCAAAGGGTCGAGCCGACGCAGGATGCACTTCAGCTAAGTGCGGCCGCTTAGAATCCCCAGCCGAGACTCATAATGTAGCGGATGTCGCTCTTGTCTTTGCCTTGGGCGGGCTGCGAATTGTACTGATACACCACTTTCGCTTCACTAAAGAAGCTCTTCGTGAGGTTCGCCCGCAGGCCGGCGTCAGCGGTCAGCAAAAACTCGCCGAACTGTTCAAAGCTCGGCAGTACTTCCACGTTATGGATGAACTTCACGTTCTCCGCGAGCTGGTGATCGAGATGGTATGCGAGCCGGCCGGCGACGTAGTCGCGCGTTTCGTCGGGATCGGTAAACCGCTCATACACCCAGGTAATGCCTGCTTCCGTATTGAAGTTGGTCTTCGCCGACTCGATCCACTGGTAACCCACACCTGCACCGGGCGTCAGCCGCAGGTCAAGGTTGGCGATGTGATCGCGCTCCACGCGCCCGTTGGCGTACACGAACCACTTATCCGCGATGAAGTAATCGTACTTCGCGCCCGACATCCAGTTCTCCTGCGTGACGCGGCCCTCTTCCCCAGAGGGCTTCTCACGCGAATAGTTGTACGCCGCCTTTAAGGTCAGACGATCCTCTTCAGCGCGGCGCATCGCCTCAATCCCCGCATTCGCGGAATCGGTGTAGGTGTTCCCTCGCGTGAGCATCACGCCCGCGGTGATCGAGCCTGTCCACTTTACCGGCGGCGGATTGACCGTCTTGATGCTGGTAAGCGGAATGTCTTTCCCCTGCACCGGCCCGTTTCCGGCAGTGCCGATCTGGCCGGGTGCGGCCGCCGTCACCGGCTGCTTAAGAACCGTCCCATCGTTCAGATGCACTTGGATGGGTTGGTCCGTGGTGAACGTGGCAACATCGGACAGCGGAATCTTCAACTCACCGACACTGGGCGTCTTTAATACCAGAACGCCTCCGGCCGCCGATGTCACCACGCCGGTGAAGCGATCACCGTTGTTCATGTAGACAACATCCGCAGACGCTTCACCCGCAATAACACCGGCCAGAACGACGGACAATGCCATAGCTCTCATGGATGCTCCTTCGAAGAAATGTGTGTACAACGACCCACTGCGCCTAAGAGCCAGTATAGCATTCACGAAGTGCAAATCTATGAAAAACGAACGCGCCGCCGTGAGCGCTGACGGTCAGTTCCTCAGTGATGACACCGGCGCTGGAATCCTCCCGCCCAACGTGACAAAACCGGCCGATGCTCCCGCGGCGCGCACGGCCAGGACCGGCGATGAGCCAAATAGACCACCCCAGTGCACCCATTCACCCGCCTTCTTGCCCGGCACCGGAATCAGCCGCGTCGCCACCGTCTTGTGGTTAATCATGCCGATCGCCATCTCGTCGGCCATGATCGCCGAGATCGTCGCCGGGTCGGTATCGCCGGGGATGCACACCATATCCAGCCCCAATGAGCAGACCGATGTCATCGCCTCCAGTTTCTCCAATGACAGCCACCCCTTCTCGGCCGCGTGGGCCAACGTTGAATCTTCCGCCACCGGAATAAACGCACCCGACAACCCGCCCACCGACGAAGATGCGAACAACCCTCCCTTCTTTACCGCCTCATTGAGCAGCGCAATAGCCGCTGTAGATCCCGGCGCCCCCACCTTTTCGATCCCCATCGCCTGCAGAATCTCGCCGATCGAATCGCCCACCTTTGGCGTCGGCGCCAGCGACAAGTCGACCACCCCGAACTCCACCCCCAGCGCTCCCGCGACCTCCTGCCCGACAAGCTCTCCCACTCTTGTGATGCGAAATGCCGTCTGCTTGATCTCACTGGCCAGCATCTGCAGATCCAGATCCGGCCGGAGTTGCCGCGCCCGTTCGATCGAACGCTTCACCACACCAGGCCCCGACACGCCGATATTGATCACCACTTCCGGCTCGCCAAATCCATGCATCGCCCCGGCCATGAAGGGGTTGTCCTCCGGGATGTTCGCGAACACGCAGAGCTTCGCGCACGCGAACCCGCCCTGTGCCGCGGACAATTCCGCGGCCCGCCGGATCACATGCCCCAGCTTCAGAATCGCATCCATGTTGATCCCGCTCTTGGTGGATGCCACGTTCACCGAGGCGCACACCCGCGAGGTCGCCGAGAGCGCATCGGGCAACGACTCGATCAACTGCTGCTCCGCCGGCGTTGCCCCCTTCTGCACCAGCGCTGAGTAGCCCCCGATCAGATCGACGCGCACCTCGGCCGCCGCTTCATCGAGCGTCCGGGCAATTCGCAACAGCCCCGAATGCCCGATATTGGCCGCCAGTGACCCCACCGGCGATACGGCGATTCGTTTGTTGACAATCGGTATGCCATACCGATCCGAGATGCGGTTGCAGGTATTGACCAGATTGCCGGCAAAGCGGGTGATTTTCTGGTGGATCTTGTCACAGAACACATCCACATCGGCCGACACGCAGCCAGCCAGGTTGATGCCCATCGTCACTGTGCGGACGTCCAGGTTCTCCTCCTGGAACATCCGAATCGTCGCGAGAATCTCATCAGAACGGATCATTCGCGCAGCTTACCCATTTGGGCGCCGGCCCGGTAGTGCCCAGGTGATTTGTGCTGTACACCGACCACTATAAAATCGCTCCGGATTGCGAGTGCCGGTGCAACATTGCCGCGCCGCCATGTGCATAATGTATGCAGCACTATGCACAGCATCACCGACCCAGACATGCCCGAGACACAGGCCACACCCGGCGCCGCGCCAGCGGCGGGCGACATCAGCGACGTGCGCATGCTCATCCGCTTTGTCGGCGTCATCTTCATCGTTTCATCCCTGCTTTTGCTCTTCTCCGAATACCTGAACCAGGGCGGTGTCGCAGGCCTGATCGACTGGCTCTCCGCCAGACCGTCGGTTGCGTTTGCCAATCTGGGGATCTACTTCGGCATCACCAGCGTCCTGGTCTTCCTGACCAACGGCCTCGACAGGGGCGCTCAGCTTTCGCTGCTGCTGCTGGTGTTTCCACTCATCAGTTCACTCAAACGGAGAGTACAACTCGAACCCCTCTGGCCCCAGGATTTCCAGTTAGCCCGCTACCTGCTGCACCTCGCTCCACGCTATGTTCCGGCCCTGCACGCAATTCTCGCCGGGACACTGTTGATCGCATCGCTGCTGGGCATCGGAATCACCCTCCGCCGCCTCTATCACGGGAAGTTCTGCGCTGCCGCCCGGATCACCGCCTGCCTCGGCGCTGCCATGCTGATGCTGCCTGTTATCGTAATGCCCGGGCGCGTCGTGGCTTCGGCACGCCAGGTTTCCGCCGCAGAGCCCGCGGTCTCGGCGGTCGATGAGTCTTACCGCACATGTGGTTTCGCACTGGGCTTCATGATCGCTACCCGCGAAGACTCCGGCATCGTTCCTGTCGATTGCACGCCGGCTTCGGTCGAAGCTGTCGCCCGCCGCTATCCGCCCGCCTCCGACACCGGCCAACACCCCGACATGATCATCATTCAGAGCGAATCCTTCTGGGATCCGAAGGAACTGCCTGGGATCAAGTTCTCACCCGCGCCAGCGCCCATGTTCCAGTATTTGAGCGCGGAAGGCCGAAGCCTCCGCATCCTCTCCCCCAGCTTCGGCGGCCAAACCGCGAATGTGGAGTTCGAACTGCTGACCGGGCTGTCCATGGCCTTCAAGCCCGATGGCAGCATCCCCTACAACCAGCAACTGCGAGATCATCCAGCCCCGGCCATCCCCCGCCTCTTCGCCTCGCTCGGGTACCGCACCGTCGCAATTCACTCTCATGACGGCGATGTGTACAACCGCCGTAGCGTCTACCCCAACCTTGGATTCGCCGAATTCCATGCCGCCGAGTCCTTTTCCCCGGATGACATCTGCGGCGACTACATCTCTGACGCTGCGTTCGGTCGTCATGTGATCGACGAACTCGACCGATCGGACCAGCCACTGCTGCTCCTGGGCGTCACCATGGAGAACCACGGTCCCTATCTCGCCTGGCGCTACGCTGCTCCCGAGATTCAGGTCACCGGCCCGCTGCCTCCCGACGAACTTGCCGCCCTGCGCACCTACGCAACGGGCGTCCATCATGCTGACGCCATGCTCGCCAGCCTGATCGCGCACCTGCGCCATCGCGCCCGGCCAACGATCCTGCTGTTCTATGGTGACCATCTCAACGAGGTATTCCCCTCAGGCCAGGTCCTGCGCCAGACCGGCTTTATCACTCCAATGGATACCCTGAAAGATCGCCTGCGCCTGCACTCTCCCAATGCCCTGCTGTGGGCCAACTATGACCTGCCCTGCCACATCGCCGAAGAAGAGATCAGCCCCGGGCTCATCTGGTCAGAGTTGCTGCCGGCCATGGGGATCCAGCACCCCTTCTACACCGGCCTGCTCAATGACGTGCGCACGATAGCACCCGGCCTGAGCCGTCACGTCTGCATCATGCACGATGACACGCTTACAGCGCGATGTCCGTTCAGTCTGCCGGCCATCCGCGACTACTACATGATCGCCGATGACCTGCTCAGCGGCGAACGTCTCCTCCTCGACAGCCCCCTCTTCTCACAGGGCCGAGTGCCGTGATGCCTGTTGCCTGGCTCACACATAGCATGGCTTGGTAAATCCGGTGCCTATTCCTTGCCAACGCCTGAGACTGGTAATATCTTTCCTCTATCGATTCCTCCGATGGTGGAGGAATTGCCCCCGATGATGGGGAAGGGCCGGCACATGGCACTACGAACCAGTTCTCGCTCCAGCCGGCCGCCCGCGCCACCCCCGCCACCCGTGCAACCCCACGAACTCCAGATCGGTGAACTTCGCGTTCTAGTCCGTTTCATCGGTCTGATCTTCATCAATGCCGCCACCATCCTGCTCATATCCGAGTATCTTAACCAGCGGGGCGCAGAAGGTCTGACCAACTGGCTTTGCACCCGGCCATCGCTGGCCTTGCTCAACCTTGGCATCATCCTCAGCATCACCAGCGTCCTGGTCTTCCTCACCAATCGCCTCGATACCAGTTGCCAGCTTTCCCTGCTGCTCCTGGTGTTCCCGATCGCCAGTTCGGTCAAGCGATCGATGCTGCTCGAACCCCTCTGGCCACGCGACCTGCAACTCGCCGGCCACTTCATGCAACTCGCCCCGCATTACATCAACCCATGGCAGGCAACCTGGGGCGCCATCTTGATCATTCTTGTGCTGCTTTCGGTGGGGGTCGTCGCACGCTCTCTGGTACAACTCAGACTCGGCACGGCCGCCCGCATCACCGGCGGCGGCGGTGTACTCCTGCTGCTGCTGCCCGTGCTGGCGATGCCAGCGCACATCCTGGCCAGATCAACGCCGGCCTCCGCGCCCGATTCGGCCACCACTGCCGTCGATGCCGCATACCGAACCTGCGGCTTCGCCCTGGGCTTTACCCTTGCAGCACGAGACCAGCAGGATGTCATTCCACCCGATTGCTCGCCCGCGGCCATCCAGGCCATCGCCCAGCGCTACCCCGCTCGCGTCACCGATACCCTCGAGCACCCCGATATCATCGTTATCCTCGCCGAATCTTTCTGGGATCCCTCCGAACTGCCCGGAATCACCTTCTCATCTCCACCTGCGCCGACCCTGCAGGCCCTCCGCGGCGGCCGCGAAGGCCAGGTATTCCGTTTTCTCACTCCCAGTTTCGGCGGAAAGACCGCCAATGTTGAATTTGAACTGCTGACCGGCCTGTCGATGAACTTCCTCGCCCCGGGAAGCACACCCTATATGGGACGGATGGGTGCGTTGGCGACCCCCTCCATCCCCCATCTCCTCTCCACGCTTGGCTACCACACCATCGCTATCCACGCCTACGACCGCCAGTTCTATAACCGCGACCGCGTCTACCCCCTGCTGGGCTTTGACGAATACCATGGCGGCGAGACCTTCTCCGCCAATGACATCTGCGGCAACTACATCTCCGATGCCGCCTTTGGCCGACGCCTGATTGATGAGATCGATCGCTCCACCGGGCCGACCCTCCTATTTGGCGCCTCCATGGAGAATCACGGCCCCTATCTGCCCAACCGCTATGGCATGCGTGAGATTACCGTCAGTGGCAAGCTGCCTTCTGAGGAACTGGCCTGCCTGGCCACCTTTGCCGAAGGCATCCGCCACACCGATGCCATGATCGCAACCCTGACCGAGCATCTTCGTCTTCGCGCCCGCCCCACCATACTGCTGGTTTTCGGCGATCACCTGAACGCCATCGTTCCCTCCAATGGCATTCTCCGCGGCAGTGGCTTCGTTACCGACCAGAACACGCTCCAGGATCGCCTTCGCCTCCACGCCACCCCCGCCCTGCTCTGGGCCAACTACAACCTCCCCTGCAGGATCTCCGAACCGTACCTGAGCCCCGGCCTGATCTGGTCGCAACTCCTGCCCGCCATGGGCATCCACCACCCTTTCTACACCGGCCTGCTCAACGATGTCCGAACCCGTCTGCCCGGACTAAGCCGCAATGTCTGCGTCCTTCCCGGCGGCCAACCCGTCGACCGCCCCCTCGCTGAACTGAGAATTCTCGGTGACTACTACATGCTCCAGCACGACCTTCTGATCGGCGCGCGCCATTCCCTCAACAGCTCCCTATTTGCCCCTGAACTGCCCCCACCCCTGAAATCCCGAATCCAGAATCCAGAATGAATGGAGTCTCTCGCCACGACGCAACGACGAAGCCGACGCGGGACGGCACCAGTTCCTTCCTGTAGGCATTACCGCAGCGACTGCCGCAGCGCCGTCATACTCGCCGCCACTTCCCTCCCCTTCGCCTCAATCACATCCAGCAATTCCGCCGGTGTCCGCTTATCGCTGGTGTCGTTCGCGTTGGGATTCACCGCCTTAAGATCAAACCCCTTCTCCTCAATCTGCTTCCGCGTCACCGTCCAACTGCGTTCGCTATCCGCCCGCTTGGGCAGCAGCTTGAAGAACTCCTCAAACTGTTCCAGCGTGAACGGCTTCTTCTTGCCCACCTTGATATCCGACAGGTCGTAGTACCAGACCTTCTCGGTTGGCTTCCCCTTGGTGAAGAACAGCAGGTTCGTCTTCACGCCCGCACCGGCCGCGCTGAATACCCCTCCCGGCAGACTGACAATGCACCACAGATCATAATCATCCAGCAGCTTGCGCTTCGTCTGCACAAACGCAGTCTCGTTGGTGCGGAACAGCACACCCTCATCAATCACCATGCCGCAGCGCCCGCCCTTCTTCAGACTGGCGATGATGTGTTGCAGGAACAGCACCGACGTCGCCCCTGTCTTGAAGTTGAAGTGGGTCTGGGCCTCCGGCCCTTCCTTACCGCCAAACGGCGGGTTGGTGCCGATCACGTCATATAGCCCAGGCGCATCCAGAAATAGCCCGCCGTAAGTCTCGCCGCCGGTCAGCGTGTTGCCATGCCACAGGTGTGGTTCGTCAATGCCGTGCAGGATCATATTGGCCAGCGCCACGGGAAAGATGGTGTTCTCCTTCTCCCGGCCGTAGAACGTCCGCCGCTTCAGCGTCTCGATCTGCTCGGCCGTGATCTTCTTCCCCAGCCGCTGCCGCATATGCTCATAGCCTTCGATCAGGAAGCCGCACGTCCCAGCGCACGGGTCATACATCACCTCGCCGATCTTCGGGTCCAGCACGCGAATGACCGCCTTGATCATCTGCCGCGGCGTCAGGAACTGCCCGCCGTCATTTCCCTTCTCTCCCATCTTCAGGAGCAACCCCTCATACACCTGCGAAACGGTGAACACGTGGGTCGGGTCCACCGTCTCCGCGCTGATCTCATGCACCTTATCCAGCACATCCAGCAGGTTGCGCTCAGTGTCAATGTGAACTCGCTCGATGGTGGCCATGATCTCGCCGATCACCTTCTGGCGCGGGGGAAGTCGAAAAGATGGTCAAAGCATGTTTCATTGGGCACTTGAGCCCTGCATTACGGCTTCACCGACGAGGAACTCGACTTCATCATCAACTACGACATCAAGTACCGCATAGGCGCCGACGACACCGATGACGACACAGCAGAATGATGTTGCCTGAATCGCCGCCCATTGATACAAACAGCATCGTGGATGCCAATGCATAAGCCGACCTGTACGGGCTGTGGTCAGTCATACGAAAGGAGAGCACCATGTCCAACGAACTCGACAGACCCTCCGACGGCCACCAGTCCCCCTTCCAACGCATCCGCCGCGTGAATGACGCGGGCGCCGAGTTCTGGTCCAGCCGCGACTTCGCCCAGATCCTCGGCTACACCGACTACCGCAACTTCGAGCAGGTAATCCAAAAGGCACGCACCGCCTGTTCGAACAGTAACCAGCGCGTCGAGGACCATTTCGTTGACGTCAACGAAATGGTCACCATCGGCAGTGGCGCCGCCCGGCCGATCGCCACTGTCCTCATGTCCCGCTATGCCTGTTACCTTATCATCCAGAACGCCGATCCCCGCAAGCAGATCGTCGCGGTCGGTCAGACCTATTTCGCTGTCCAGACCCGACGTCAGGAACTGACCGATGAGGCTGTCGAGGGCGACCGACGCCTGCTTCTACGCGACGAGCTACGCAGGCACAACCTCAAGCTTGCAGATGCGGCCAAGGATGCCGGCGTCGTCGAGCCCGTTGACTACGCCATCTTCCAGAATCACGGTTACGCTGGACTCTACGGTGGCCTCCAGGCGCGCGATATCCACCAGCGCAAGGGGCTCACGAAGAGCCAGCAGATTCTCGACCATATGGGCAGCACCGAACTTGCCGCCAATCTCTTCCGCGCCACCCAGACCGAGGAGAAACTCCGCCGGGAGAAGATCACGGGAAAGGCCCGCGCCAACCAAACCCACTATGAGGTCGGCAGGAAGGTGCGCCAGACCATCAAGGAACTCGGCGGCACCATGCCCGAGAGCCTCCCCACCGCCCCAAGCATCAAGAAACTCGAAGCCAAACGCCGCAAAGAACTCGGCGACTCCAGTCAGACCTCGTGAGCGTCCACAGACACAGACATACACAGTGGCGAGCCCCCAAAGTGTTACTTCTGAAAGCCTCAGACGACGTCAGCGATTCGATAGTCAACAGCGGCATCGCGCTGGCCAATGAGATCGTCGGCAGACTCCGCGCCCGCGAGAGCATTACCGTCACCTTCTCCGGCATGCGAGGGCTCCCCACCAGCTACTTCAACCCGGTCCTCAAAGCCGTCAAAGCCAATCTGGGCCTGGACGTCATCGGGCAGCGCCTGACCTTCGACTTCGCCTCCCCTGCCCAGCAGAGCGTCTTCGATCGCTCCCTCGACGCCGTCCGAAAGTCCGACACGCACTGACGCACTCCTTCTGCGGCCGTGCACCGGCCTACGCGGCCCTTCTTGGCCCGCCCCGCTTGCACCACGAGTACGTGGAGCGCTTGCTGACGCTGTAGCGGTCTCCGACCTACGCGCGGGCACGGCCCGCGAACAAAGTAAGTCGCCTCCGGCGACAGCTATGGGGCCGCCTTCGGCGGCGGGGGCTTAAGGCCAGAAACTCTCAAAAGATTTTTGGATTTCGTTAACCCCTTGCCATTCCTCATCTTCCGTTTTTGGACCCCGCCAATTCACCCCTATATTATAGAGGAGCTTGCTTTTTCCTCTATGCCTCTCCCCCTGGGAGAGGATCAAGGTGAGGGTGCGTGCCCGCATAGGGAGACCGCGCGATCGGGTCTCGTTCTTTGACAACCGAATACCCACGCCACGCCAAAACCCACGGGACTGCCTTCCGTGGGCATGCGTTCCGCCAAATCTGTGCGCGCTAACCTGCGCACCTTTACCTTATCAGTGAGTCATCTCACACAGCACCCAAAGATGCGCACCCGAACCTGCGCACCTTTGTCGGCTCCAGCTAGGGTTGAGCGAAGCGAAATCCCGACGCAGGCGGGAACTTCCGACTTCTCAACCTAACCTGCGCACCTTTGCCCAGTCGGTGAACTGGGTTTTGTCTCGCCCCAAGATGCGCAACCTAACCGGAGCATCTTCCCGCCCCGAGCGACACTCCTCTGCCTTGTTACGGAATAATCAATAATACTATGTCTCAACCTGCGCACCTCCTCCCCCCGTTTTGCCATAACCTCCTGCAGACACAAGAGATAGCACCATGGTGGTACCCCCGCCGAGAACCTGCGCACCTGCTACTTATCCACAATCGCCCTTTCCCCTTCTGATCTCTGACTTCTGTCTTCTGACTTCTGTCTTCTGACTTCTGTGACTTCTGCCTTCTTCCACCATCTCTTGCGCCACAAACATCCTTGAATACGTCGCGCAGAGCACTACCATGGCAGGCTCGGCCATTGGTTGGCCGCTGACTCCGGGCATTCTGTATCTCGTGACATTCGCAACATGGCCGACCCGAAACCAGCTCTGGACCCCATCATCCGCAAGGTCTTCCAGCAGGATGCGGAATATCTTGCGTTTGGCGAGCAGGCGCCTGCGCGGGAACTGCCCGACTACATCTTCGCCACCGATGACCAGGAGCAGAACCCGGCCGCGATCTTCCGCCAGATCCGCTGGGGCGGGCAATACGTCTTTGCCTCATCCTCAATCCAGAAGGTTGCGAAACTCTCTCGTGATTTCGCGGAGTACGGCTTTGCCGTTGAACGCCCCGCCGGCACCGTGCTCGATGGCTGGCGCTTCTGGCCGGTCGTCCGCAAGAAGGCCCACTATTTCGCCGCCCGCAAGGTTCTCCATGTGCCCAAGGGCGAGGTCACCAACCGCTTCACGTTCGAGGTGCAGCTCAACGTATCCAAGGAGAAGCACAACGGACACCACGTTGTGACCAAGCGCATTCCTTCCACCGAATGGGTTCTGAACCGGCTGCGCCAGCACGCTCAGGGCGTTGAGGAAGAGGAATTGGTCCGCCGCGCCCAGAGCCTGATCCGCAATATCCTGCCCATTTTCCTGACCCGCGAAGTCTCCATCATGAACCGCCTGCAGGAGCGGCTGCCCGTCCATCTGCGCAGCCGCGTGCCGCACACGCTCCACTATGAGCAGGATGATCGCGGCCTCGTCAAACTCCTTCAGGTCAACTGGCTCCGCAATGGCGGATCGCCAATCTCGCAGCTTGATTTTGCCGAGCAGTCCGCCGAACTGCTGCGTTGCGTGCATGAAAAGGCCGGTGTCATCCATCTCGATCTGCGTCTTGACAATATTGTGGTCACACCCGAAGGCGTCGGCTTCATCGACTTCGGCAACTCCGTCCACGACGATGAGGACATCGCCGGCAGCCCCATCCTCAGCAAGGTCTTTAGCGACCTGATGCGAACCACGCAGGTGCAGCGCACGCTGGAACGCTACGTTCAGCAGGGCCATGTCACAGCCCCCTACTTCACCAACGCCGTTTTCAAAGTCGACAAAGCTGTGGACCTATTCTTTCTCGTCCTGCAGTTTACCGCTCCGCACGAAAACCCCGACCTGAAGGATTTCATCGCCTACACGAAGAACAGCAAGGAAGATTACGAACTGCACAAGATGACCAACCGGCTTTTCAGCCCCGAAGACCTGGAGCCCGGCAAAGTCTACACTGCCGCCCACGTCGCCAATGCCGTCCGTATCATTCGCAAGCGCATCGAGGCATAGAGATTGCCCCGCTCCCTTTGCACCCCGCGCTCGCGCCCCTAGAATGCTTCAACCCCATTGGGAGTCCATGATATGCAGAAAGAGAAGTTAGCTTGGGCCGTTAGCCTGATTCTGATCGCCATGCTCGCCGTGCAACTGCCCGGCTCCATGCCCGCGCGCGATGAGGATTACGCATTTGTCCGCACCCTCGTCGATATCCATCGGCAGGTTGCCACCCGCTATGTCGAGGATGTCAGTGCCGAAAAACTCCGGCAAGGCGCCATCGACGGCATGCTTAACCAGCTTGATCCCTACACCGTCTATGTTCCCCCACAAGAACAGAAAGCCTTTGACCAGATGCTCGACGGCTCCTTTGAGGGCGTGGGCATCCAGCTCAACCAGCAGGATGACGGCCGAATCGAAGTCGTCACCCCCATCGATGATTCCCCCGCCTTTAAGGCTGGAGTCATGGCCGGCGATGTCCTGCTCAAAGTCGATGGCACCTCTGTCGCCGACAAACGCCTGCCGGACGTCATCAAGCTGATCCAAGGCAAGGTCGGATCCGAGGTTTCCCTGCGTTTGCGCCGCGGGAAAGAAGACCTCGACCTCACCATGCCGCGGCAGCAGGTGGTTGTTCCCACCATCAAGGGCTATCAGCGCAACGCCGACAACACCTGGAACTACTTTGTCGACCGCAACGAAAAGTTCGCCTATATCCGCATCACCCAGTTCACCGCCGATACCCACGAGAAGTTCAAGCAGGTGATCGATAAGCTCCTGGCCGACGGCATGAAGGGCCTGGTCATGGACCTCCGCTTCAATCCCGGCGGCCGGCTCGATTCCGCCACCGAAATCGTCGATCTCTTCGTCGATCAGGGTGTCATCGTCTCCACTCGCGGCCGCAGTCGCCCTGAAGAAACCATCTTCGCCCACGCGGACGGCACGCTGCCCAAATTCCCCCTTGTCGTTCTGGTTAACGGCTCATCGGCATCGGCGGCCGAAGTCGTCGCCGGCAGCCTGAAGGATAACCACCGGGCGCTGATCATCGGGTCGCGCACCTACGGCAAAGGTTCGGTACAGGAACTGATCCCGCTCGAGCAGGGCTCCGGCGAACTGAAGATGACGGTCGCCTACTACTACCTGCCCTCAGGCCGCCTCGTCCACCGCCGCAAGGATGCCACCGACTGGGGCGTCATCCCGCAGATCCAGGTGAACGTAGACCCGGCTGCTGAGCAGAAGATATTCCGCGAACGCTACCAGACGGAACTCTTCCACAAGCCGGGCACCGCCCCATCGATCGCACCTGCGACGCAACCCTACGGTGCTGACATCCAGCTTCAGCGCGCCGTCGAAAGCATCATGGCTCTTACCGTCCTGCAGAACACTCAGGGCCCCGTGAATGCCACGCAGCCCACGACTCAGCCCGAAGAGGCTGTTGAGGCGTCAGCGCCGGAGTGAGTATGGCACGGATCCTGGGCATCGAATCCACCTGCGATGAGACGGCCGCCGCCGTTGTTGAAGACGGCGTGCGCGTGCTCTCCAGTGTGATCTCTTCGCAGATCGAACTGCACGCCCGCTATCGCGGCGTGGTTCCCGAGATCGCCAGCCGCGCTCATATCGAGAACATCCTGCCCGTCATCGCAGATGCTCTCGCCGGGGCACATGTCACTCTGGCGGACCTCGATGCCATCGCCGTCACGCATCGCCCCGGGCTGATCGGCTCCCTGCTGATCGGCGTGACGGCTGCCAAGACTCTGGCTTGGACCCTCACGCGCCCACTGCTGGCAATCGACCATGTGCGTGCCCATCTCTACAGCGTGATGCTGGGCGGAGCCGTGCAGCCGCAGTTCCCCGCCGTGGGACTGGCAATCTCCGGCGGCCACACCGCCCTCTACGAATTGCGCTCCTTCGAAGATGTGCGCCTGATCGGCTCCACCATCGACGATGCCATCGGCGAAGCCTACGACAAGGTGGCCTTCATTCTCGGCCTGGGCTATCCCGGCGGCCCCGCCATCGATCGCCTCGCTGCCCAAGGCGACCCCAGCGCCATTCGCTTCCCCCGCAGCAATCTCTCCCGCACCAGTCTCGACTTCTCCTTTTCCGGCCTGAAGACCTCGGTGCTCTACCACGTTCGCGGCCACAAGGGGAAAGAACGCACAGCCGCGCAACTCAGCCCGCAGCAGATCGCCGACGTCGCCGCCAGTTTCCAGGCCGCCTGCGTCGATGTTGTTACAACCAAGCTCAAGCGCGCTATCCACCAGACCCGCGCGAAGTGCGTCATCGTCGGCGGCGGCGTCTCCGCCAACCGCGGCTTGCGCGCTGACCTGCCCAAACTCGGGTTACCAGTATACTTCCCCGATTTCGCATACTGCACCGACAACGCCGCCATGTCCGCAGGCCTGGCCATGCTGGACCTAAAGGCCAACCGCATCGCCGGCCTCGACCTCGATGCCATCACCCATTCGGAATTCGCTCTTACCAAGCCCGGCGCGTAACACCCTACCGATTCAGTTCATCCCACAGCCCGCCCAGATACAGTTCAACGCGCACTTTGGCCGAACCATCGGCGCCATAATCCGTCCGCCTGACTCGGGCATTCTCCAACGCCCGTGCCGTGGCTTCGGCGATCCGGGGATCTTTTTCGCCCGCCTGCTGCAACGACAGGGAATATGCCAGCGTCAGCGCACCCACTTGTTGCGCCAGCGCCTTTCTTGCATCCGCTTCAGCCGCCTGTGCTGCCATCAGAGGCGAGGAACTTGCCCGCGCCCATGCTTCGGCCGACATGGATCTGTTCACCCATTCGGGCGCCTGCTGCGGAACGAGCCCCCGATCTGCCTCCGCGCGCGCCGTCGTAGCCTGCGGGCCACTGCGACCGACTGAGACAAAGGTCATTTTGCTCATCGTCTGCGTCGCAACCTGCTTCTCCCCCGCCCGGCCAACCGACGCTTTGGCGATGATCTCCGCCACGCGCTGACCCGGCAGTTCCATGCGCACCTGGCAACTCCGCTCATCCAGCCAGCGCGCGCCCCCGACCGGCTTAACTTCGTTGAGTTGCCGGTCGAGTTCCTGCTCCATCCCCTTCTCCTTGAGCAGGGCCCCAACTGTCGGTCCACCCTCGACCTCGGTTGCCATGATGTCGCGCTTGAGCCGCTGACGAGCATCCCGCATGGCTTGCTCCGCCGTTGTATCCCTGGTGGTGGGCGCTGCTGCCTGTGCTACCGCACAAACCCACAGCCCCGCGCACAGAGCCACAGCAATTGCATGTGATCGCGACATAAGCAACTCCGGCCAACCGGCCGCCAAAGGCCTATACTACCATGCAGACACAAGATAGAAGCGTCCGTTAGATCGCTTTTGACGTGCGTGTGGCCAGCATCGGCGCCGGATTATTACTTTGTACATGCTAACTTCCTGTGAACACATTGCTTTGGAAAAACCTTCCGCGATAATCCGTCAACCCGATGCACACGATGGTATCCGGGTGGATCAAACACAGATAGGAGCTCACTAAACATGCGTCGTCCGAAGATCTCGATTATCGGTGCCGGCAACGTCGGCGCAACCTGTGCTCATTGGATCCTCAGCGCTGAGCTCGCCGATGTCATTCTGCTCGACATCCCTGAACTCACCGTCAAGGACAAGGATGGGAACGACACGAGAGTTCCCAATACCATGCCGGCCGGCAAAGCCCTGGATCTCTATGAGAGCTCGCCGATCTGCGGCTCGGACTGCAAGCTGGTGGGCACCAGCGACTATGCCCAGACCGCCAACTCCGATGTGGTGATCGTCACCGCCGGCATTCCCCGCAAGCCCGGCATGAGCCGCGATGACCTGATCGCCACGAACACGAAGATCGTCGGCGAGGTGGCCGAGAAAGTTGGCAAGGCCTCGCCCAACACGGTCATGATTGTCGTCTCCAACCCGTTGGATGCGATGGTTTACGTGGCATGGAAGAAGAGCGGCCTTCCCACCCATCGCGTCATCGGCCAAGCCGGCGTGCTGGATACCGCCCGCTATCGCAGCTTCCTCGCGGAAGAGGTTGGCTGCTCGGTTGAGGATGTACAAGCCCTGCTTCTGGGCGGCCATGGCGATGACATGGTCCCGCTCGCCCGTTACACCTTCGCCGGCGGCATCCCGATCACGCAACTGGTCAAGCCCGAGCGCCTCGCCCAGATCATCCAGCGTGCCCGCGATGGCGGCGCGGAGATCGTCAAGCTGCTCCGCACCGGCAGCGCCTACTACGCCCCCGCCGCCGCCACCGTGCAGATGGCCGAGGCGATCATCAAGGACAAGAAGCGCATTCTCCCTGCCGCCGCGTATTGCACCAAAGAATACGGCGTCGGCGGATATTTCGTCGGCGTCCCGGCCATCCTCGGCAGCAACGGCGTTGAGAAGGTGCTCGAAATCGAACTGGATGCGAACGAAAAAAAGGCTCTGGACACCAGCGTTCAGCATGTGAAGGACCTGGTGGCGGCAGTGAAGCTGTAGCTGGACAAGTCTGGCAAACACACACCGTCCGGCCGATTCCTCGGTCGGCCGGTAGCGCGTTTGGATACTCGGATAGTCAGCGATAGAATCAAGGGCAATCAGGAGCACGGCATGACGATGAGAAACGTGGAATCTGCCGCCATGAAGCTGCCCACCGCTCGGCGTGCTCGGCTTGCGGCATCCCTATTGGCCAGCCTCGACCAGGCGGACGAGAGTGAGATCGACCATGCATGGGCGCAGGAAGCCGACCGCAGGCTGCGCCGCCACGGTCGCGCCAAATCAAAGACCATTCCGGCCGCGATCGCGATCGCCAAAGCGCGGGAGGCGCTGCGGTGAGCAAACCGATCGAGTTCCTACACGAAGCCCAAATCGAGATGACCGAAGCCGCCTTGTTTTATGATGCGCAGGTCCGCGGTCTTGGCACCACATTCCTCGACACCATTGAACGGGGACTCCGTGAAATCCAATCCCACCCGACACGTTGGCCAACCATTGGCAGGAACATCCGAAGACTGCGGATCGGCCGCTTCCCCTACGGCATCCTGTACCGCGAGACCTCCGCTGCGATCATCATCGTGGCAATCATGCATCTGCACAGGCGGCCAGGATACTGGCAGAATCGGCTGTGACATTCGCCACATCGGACGTGAACAGGTTGGTTCGCCACTAAAGTGAGTTCACGATGCGCGCACATTTCCCAGGGACGGGGACCGCGATTGTACCGAGCCTATGCAGCGGTAGAATTCTTCCTTGTAGTATTCGCAGTTGTGCTGCAGAACAGACTCCAGGGAGTTTGACATGACAACGTCGCTGCAAGGCGTGCGCCTGTTCAACCTGTGCGTTGCCCTTACCATTGCCCTCCTATCGCAGGTCGCCTCGGCCGCGGGCGACTGGAAGTTCGAACTTCTGGGACCTGGGGGCGGCGGCACGTTCCTGACCTGTAGCGCCTCGGCGGCAGACCCCAACTTCATGCTCTGCGCCTGCGACATGAGCGGATGCTATCGCTCATGGGATGGCGGCCACACATGGACGCTTATCCCGTGGCAGAACGTCATCTCAGGAAGTTCCGAGACCGCCTGCCAGCCTTACTTCCATCCGACGAACGCGAATATCGCCGTCTGGCGCAATTCGATCACACGAGACAAGGGCGTCACCTGGCAGCCGATGTGCCAGGACAAGCCTGCGCCCTGGGGTCCGGCCATCAATATCCATCACATCGCCTGTTCCGGCGAGGAGCAACCGGCGGTCTATGTAGGCTCCGACCAGGGAATCTGGGGGTCGCAGGGAGATCTCAAGAGCTGGAAGCAACTGGCTAAGGGGCCCTGCGGCGGCATCCAAGTAATGGCCGATGGTGCTGTATTCGCAGCCGCCGGAAATGTTCTGTACCAATGGACAGCGCTCAAGACCGAGCCTGTGGCAATGGAAACAACCGGCCTTCCCGGCGCCATCACCGCGCTGGCCGCCGGAATGGAGGGGACCAATCGTGTACTGCATGTCGTCTCCGCTGGCGGGCTCTTTACTTCGCGCGATTCGGGCAAGATGTGGAAGAAGACGCTTGACCGGCCGAACATGACGCAGGTCGTCATGGCTCGGAACCAGACGCAAGTCGCCTATGCCGGCGACCGGATGGACGTCTTCGTCACGAAGGATAGCGGGGCAACCTGGAGCAGCACCTTCCACTACGGCAAGAACACCACGCATACGTGGGTGGATCGGGAGATGTACTGGGGGTATTACATTCAGCCGCGCAGTTTGGGCTGTGGGCAGGGAGATCCGCGCATCGCCACCGTGACAACGCAGGCGGAACTGTTCATCACAACCGATTTCGGCGCAACTTGGGAATCTCGACACGGCAAGGAGTTCGGTCCCATGCCCGATGCGCCAAACAGCGCGCGACTGCAGGGCGTTGGTGCCGAAACCACAGCCTGCTATGACTACGTTTTCGATCCCAACGACCCCAAACGCCACTATGTCGCGTTCGGCGACATTGGCCTGATCCGCTCGATCGATGCCGGCAGCACGTGGGCCTGGGCTCTCAAGGACAAGGGCTGCCCATGGAAGAACTCTTGTTACGACCTCTCCTTCGACCCGTTCCACAAGGGACGGATGTTTGGAGCCTTTAGCAGCTTCCATGAAGTGATGCACTGGATCTGCTGCACGACGCCCAACGCAGCGGCGAACAAAGGTGGCGTGTGCGTTTCGGATGATTACGGCGTGACTTGGCGGGCGCTCAGCGGCCTGCCCCTGGCGCCGTGCACCTCGGTGAAGGTGGACTTGAAGCACTCGACGGCCGATGCGCTGGTGCTTTATGCAACGGTCTGGGGCCATGGCGTCTTCCAATCGACAGACTCGGGTGTTACCTGGAAGGAAAAGCCCGGCGTCGGGCGCGCGGGCAACATGAATGCTCTACAGCTTCAGATTCATCCCAAGACCGGCGACATCTACGCGAACACCGCGGCCAACCGCAACGGCAGTACGTTCCCGGTGGCGAGCGGTCTCTGGAAGTCCTCCGATGGCGGCGACACCTGGGCGGAAATCACCGCGGGGCAAAACATCAAGTGGATGAACGCCTTCGCCATAGATCCACTTGACCCGAACAACATCTTCATCACCGGCTCCGACATTCCCAGCTCCGCCCAGGGTGGCGTATATCGCACCACCGACGGCGGTGCCAGTTGGACGCGCGTGCTCGACGGCAGCAAATCCCCCGATGGCTTCCTGCATGGGCTGTTCGTCGAGTTCAATCCCTACGAACCCAAGGTCATCTATTTCGGCTCGACCGGCGGCCTGTGGGCCAGTCCCGACGGCGGCACGACCTGGCGGCTGCTCGAGAAGATCCCCTTCAAGATCTGCCACCGCGTCCGTATTGATCCCGCCAACCACGACATCATGTACGTGACGACCGATGGTTGCGGCATCATCCGCTGCCCGACTCTGCGCGGGAACCCTGGCGAGTAAACCGCTCCAAGCAATGGCAAACATGGCCCTAAATCCGACGGGAATCGCCGAGGACATCTACTGTCCGCAGTGTGCGTATAACGTGCGCGGAGTAGTCGGCGAGGTGTGCCCGGAATGCGGGACGCGGATCGAACTGGAGCGATGGCGACTGTCGGTGATTCCCTGGGAAGATCGGCATCTGCGCGGGCGATGGCGGATGTTCTGGCGCACCGTAGCGAGGATGAGCTTTCATCCGCGGCGAGTGGTGGAAGATCCGCCCGGCACATCGTCGCGCCGAGCTGCGGTAAGCTTCTGGCTCCTCGTTTCGCTGCCCCTGGCAGGCGTGGTGGGATTCTCCATGTCCCAGATGTACATGCTTCTGCCGCCGATACGCCGATTCTGGCCGATAAAGGAGCACCTTGATTTCGGTTATCTGGATGTGATCGGGCCATGGCAAGTGGGAACGGGGCATCCGGTGCTGCTGGCGCTGTCCGGGGCGTTCTGTGTACTGCTTGGGCTTGAGGTGGCGGCCAGATGGTGTGTGCCGCGCAGCGCGATTGCCGGTGTGCGGCTGGTTCGCAGCAACATCGGTCTGTATGCCTGCGCGCCGCTGCTGTGGTGTTGCATCGGTCTCGCGCTCTGCATCGCCGTGGTTTGCACGATGAGGCCGGACTGGCGCGGCGAGGTTCTGGCGCTGCTGACGATGCTGATATGGGCCAGCGGCGGCGTGCTCTGGATGCTGCAGACGTTCTGGCTGTGGCGCGTGCTGGGTAGCATGTCGCCGAAGGAAGTTCTGGTGAGAGCGTTGGGGCTGATCGGGGTGCTGTGGTTGCTGTGGGGTACGGTCCTGCCATGGATTGCAGGGATGATCTACCTGATGGCGGTGGTACGACCGTAAGGTCTACTTGGCGGGAATAGCCGTGGGTGGGACATCGTCCAGATCGATCACAGGCCAGTTGCCGTTGAAGATGAACGAAGGAACCGGCGGAAGTCGTAGCTGATTGGGGCGGATGGTGATTTGACCGGAATAGTAGAGGATCGGACGCTTGCCGCCGTTGACCAGGGCATAGCGAAAGGGCCCACGGTCGGGCGAGAAGGGGTCACGCGGGATCTCGGGCAGGTACTCGGGCACGAGTTCATCAAGCGCCGCAGGATAGTGTCCGTGGTCGAAGATGAACAGACGGAATGCCAGGCTGACGGCCGCTATCCGTCGGTCGGCCAGAACGGCGAGCACCTCAAAGGCTCCTTCCTTCATGTCGGCATCGCGGTATCGCTGTCCATACTGCCCGAGGGCCGAGGAGAAGATCTCTGCGGCAGGCAGTTCGGCGTTCCCCCGCAGAGGATCATACAGGGGCTTGGCATATTGCTGCAGCAGGTACTGGTCGGCAGACCGGTATCGGCCCAGCACATCGGCAGTGAGTGTCGAGGAATAGGGGCGAAGCAGGCACCAGCCGGCCGGTTCCGCGGTGAGCCGATCAAGCTGCGCTGACCGAACCAATACGATGGATTTGTGATAACCGACAAGAAGAACGGGAGTGTCGAGCAGTTGTTTGATCAGGAGGCGGACCTGCTGCGGATCGGCGGGACGCGTGGTGGCGGAAGATGCGGAGACCAGACGAACGGCGATGACGCGCACCCTCGCTGGGATCGTTCCACAACTGCGGAGAGCATACAACTGGTTCAGATGCGGCACCTCTGACGGCGCGGGTGTTGTGTAGATGAAGCGGAAGAACGCCTCGGAATCGAGCAGATACTGGACCGCAGCCGCATCGTCGCCAGCCTGGTGGCTATAGAGCGCGAGATCGTTGAGCAGGCAGAACAAACTCAGAGCTCGAAAACCGCGGACCTGCGATGGATCATCGGGCCGCGTAGCAGCAGCGATAGCACTCGATGCGTTGCGGGCGGTCCGAACCAGGTCCAAGGAGCGGTTCTGCGTGAACATTTGTTGTTGAGCACTGGCGAGCCATGCAGGCGATTTGGGCAGATCGTCGCGCGAGTAACCGCGTCCAGAGGGCTGGTAAGCATCGATGGCCTGAAAGAATAGTGCGGCAGCGGCATCATCCCGTTCTACAGAAACAATCTCGCTTTCTGACACGCTCTGGCACCTCATGCGAATCAGGGACAACTCAAGGTCCAGGGCAGCATTGGCACGCCAGGACCATTGCAACCAGCAGGCCGCGAGCAGCAAGAGGCAGATTCCGCACAGGAGTCTGAGACGGAGCCGCCTGGAATGAAGCCGACCGAGAATGGCCATGGGAAGAGTATAACAGTGGAGGCCGGCAACCAATATCCATTACTTGGAAAGCGATGCAAGCCATGGCAAAATGTTCCGGGCCTTCGCCCTAAAGTCTCGCACCGACGCCATGACCGACCGCATCCATCGCATCATCCTCTACCTGAGCGAACTGGCCCTGCTCCTTCCGCTCATCCTTATTACCGGCGGAATCTATCTCCTGATCCGCCTCACCGACGCGGTCAGCGAGGGTAGTACCCAGCGATTCGACGACTTCGTTCTTCGCAGCCTGCGTCACCCTGACAATCCGGCCATTCCTATCGGCCCCCAGTGGCTCACCGAAATCGCCCGCGACATCACCGCCCTCGGCGGCGTCGCCGTACTTGTCCTCACGACGCTTGCCGTTACCGGCTTTCTCCTGCTTGAGCATAAACGCCGCGCGACCGCCCTGATCATCGTCTCGTCCATCGGCGGCCTGCTGGTCAGCCTTTGCTTCAAGCACATCATTGACCGCCCGCGCCCGGAGCTTGTTCCGCACCTTTCCGGTGCTTACACCTCCAGCTTTCCTTCCGGCCATTCCATGCTCTCGGCCATCGTCTACCTCACCCTCGGGGCACTGCTGGCCCGCACAGTTAAGGACCAGCCCACCCGCATCTACTGCATGAGCGTGGCAACCTTTCTCTCGCTCCTGGTGGGTCTGAGCCGCATCTATATGGGCGTGCACTATCCCACGGATGTCCTCGCCGGCTGGACGGCCGGCGCCCTCTGGGCCCTGATTTGCTGGACTATCGCCTCTTTCCTGCAGCAGCGCGGCGCCATCGAACAACCTCGCTGAAGGATGAATAACGGGAGGGGGATAACGTATACGTAACGGCTCTGTCTCGACCGAATGCGGGGAAATGGGGCCTCGCCCTGGGGACGCTTCCCGGCCGCCCATCCGGCAGGGCCCGGGGAGCCACTCCGTGGCGAACTCTTGCCTCCAAAAGAAATGCACATTTTTCTCACCCCCGCCTTTTCAGCCTTTTCCTAACAAATCCCCGCCCCAATACCCCATAGTATGGGGGAACATGTTTTTCGCCCGCCTGGCGCTAACCCGGCCATGCTATTTGACAACCAAATACCTACATTCCTACCGGACAAGTAGGAGTTGCCGTCGGAGATACGCATCGAACCTGAGCATCTTTCCCAAATCGGTGATCTTGCTCACAAAGCCGTCTCCACTGCGCACCCGAACTTGAGCATCTTCCCCCTTCGCCGTCCCGTCGCTTCGTGGCTACGTCGCCGCGATCCTGAGCACCTTGGTCATTGGGGTCTGGTCATTCATTGGGCATTGGGGCTTGGTCATTGGTCATTCCAGGAGAAGTTATCCACAATGCGATCGAACCTGCGCACCTCCTCCTCCAATATCGCCGTAACTCCCTGTTTCTACAGAGGTTGCCGAATGGTGGTACCCCCGCTTAAGAACCTGCGCACCTGCTACTTATCCACAATCCCCGCGTCCCCTTGTCTCCTTGTCTCCCGCTCTCCCGCTCTCCCCCCCCTCTCCCCGGTTGCCTCCGCGCCTCTCTCCCGCTACCGTTGCAGCGATGTTCCAGTATGTCCAGTATATGAACCAGGCGCAGGGGGTGAGGTCGGGCTTTGCCCAACTGCCATCTTGGGCACGCTTTCTGGTTGGTTTGGCCGCATTGCCGGGTATCGTTCTCGCGGTCTTGTCATTCATTGGACTCGGTGTTAGTATCATCGCCCTTTTACTGCTGACCGTGCCGGTATACAGGCTCTTGCGGCTTGTGTGCTTTTTCCGGCCAAATGAGCAGGATGTGACTGTTACTACATTGCACGATGTCGAGTCCCCGGGACGACGACAGGTTGACGCGAAAGTGATCGAGTGAAGTTATGGCCAAGAAGGAAATCACAGTTCAGTTCAAGCTGCAGGCTCCCGGTGGCACCGCCACTCCCGCTCCACCGATCGGGCCGGCCCTCGGCCAGCACGGCGTGAATCCCGGGCAGTTTATCCAGCAGTTCAATGCCGCCACCGCCGCCCTTAAGGGCCAGGTTGTCGGCGTACTCGTCACGGTCTATAAGGACCGGACGTTCACCTTTGAGATCAAGAGCCCGCCGGCTTCAGTCCTGCTCAAGGAAGCCGTCAAGGCAGAGAAGGGTTCCGGCGAGCCGAACAAGAACAAGATCGGCACGGTGACCATGGCTCAATGCCGTGAGATTGCCAAGAAGAAGGTCAAGGACATGAACTGCTTCGACGAGGAAGCGGGTGGCCGGACCATCGCCGGCACCGCCCGGAACATGGGCATCGTCGTCGAAGGCTGATCTGGGATCATTTGATCCCAGGATACAAATCGTAATACAGGGCCATACCACGGGCCTTTGAAATAACAGTGGGAGCTTCGCCGGGGCGGCTTGAACAAGCACCGGGATAAGGAGCGCGAGAACAATGCCCAAAGGCATTATCCGTTCAAAGCGTTATGTGGAGGCCGCCAAGAAGAGCACCGATAAGGTGCTTCCGCTTGAGCAGGCCATCGATATCGTCAAGTCGTTCAACCCCACGAAGTTCGATCAGACCATTGAGCTGACGTTCTCCCTGGGCATCGACCCCAAGCAGGCCGATCAGATGATCCGCGGTTCGCTGTCTCTGCCTCACGGCGTTGGCAGCACCAAGCGCGTCGTCTGCTTCTGCCCCGAGAACATGGTCGAAAAGGCCAAGGCCTCGGGCGCCATCAAGGCTGGTGGGCAGGAACTGGTCGCCGAGATCGAGAAGGAGAACTTCTCTGATTTCGATGTCGCCATTTCCACTCCCGACATGATGCGATTCGTCGGCCGCCTCGGTAAGGTGCTGGGCCCCAAGGGCCTGATGCCTTCGCCCAAGGCCGGCACGGTGACCGCGGATGTTGAGAATGCGGTGAAGGAATACGCGGCCGGCAAGGTCGAGTTCCGCAATGACACCGGCGGCAACGTCCACAGTGTTGTTGGCAAGATGAGCTTCGACAAGCAGAAGCTGATCGACAATGCCACCGCGATGATCGCTCAGGTTCGGCGCATGAAGCCGGCCGCGGCGAAGGGACACTACTTCAAGAAGGTTGTGCTCAAGGGCACGATGACGCCTGCCGTGCAGGTCGCTGTCTCCCTGTAAGTAATGGCATCTGACCTCACAAGGACACACACATGCTTAGGAAACGGCAAGTCAACCTGATGATCGTCAAGGAGATCGAGACCAAGTTCAAGGATCTCGAAGGCGTGGGCGTCATCAACCCCCGCGGCATTGATGCCACCAAGACGAACCAGCTCCGTCGCCGCCTGCGCGGCAAAGGGTTCAAGGTATACGTCGTCAAGAACTCGCTCGCCCGCCGGGCCAGCGGTTCGACGAAGATCAAGGGCTTTGAGGCACTCCTGCAGGGGCCCAGCGCCGTGGTATACGGCAAGGGTTCCGGCCCGGATATTGCCCGCGCTTTGATGGATGAGAAGAAGCTCGATGCGAAGCTTGAGCTTCGCGGCATCTTCTTTGATGGCGAAGCGTACGTCGGCGACGACGGCGTCAAGAAGGTCAGCAAGTTCCCCACCCGGCAGGAAGCCATCGCGACGGTCGTCGCGGCGCTGCTCTCGCCGGCCAAGAAGCTCGCTGGCGCGATCAAGGGTCAGCCTGGCAAGATCGCCGCGCTGATCAAGGCCGTCGAAGAGAAAGCCAAGGAAAAGGAAGCGGCCGCCGCGGCTGCTGCCCCTCCGGTTGCTGCGGCTCCGGCCGCTGAGGCGCCGGCTCCTGCGGCTCCGGCCGTTGAGGCGCCTGCTGCTGCGGCACCGGCCGCTGAAGCTCCGGCTCCTGCGACGCCGCCGACTGCTTAAAGAGATAAACAAAACTTACGAACGTCCGATCGCCGGACTGCCCCGCAAGGGTTAAAGGGTTCCAATGTGGAGCCGGCACTCTGACAGGACGAGGTCGTTCGACACGGTTGGGACCCGATAAGTCCCGGAGATGAAGTCATGGCAGAAGTTACCGCTGAGATCAAAGACCTGGGCGACAAGATTGTTGCCCTCACCCTGAAGCAGGCCGTCGAGCTCGCCGGCTACCTGAAGGACACCTATAACATCGAGCCCGCCGCTGGCGGCGGCGTGATGATGGCCGGCCCGGCCGCTGCGGCCCCGGTCGAGAAGGAAGAAGCAAAGACCACCTTCGACGTCGTTCTCACCGCCCATGGCGACAAGAAGATCAACGTCATCAAGGTCGTCCGCGCGGCCACCGGTCTGGGCCTCAAGGAAGCCAAGGACCTCGTGGAAGGCGCTCCCAAGGTTGTCAAGGAAGCCCTCCCCAAGGCCGACGCCGACAAGCTCAAGGCCGAACTCGAGAAGGAAGGCGCCAAGGTCGAGCTCAAGTAAGCTCGCCTTCGTTCTTACTTTTAGAAGCACAAACAGGCACGGCGATCCATCACGGATCGCCGTGTCTGCCTGTACATTGAGCTGAAGGAGGCCGCTTCACATGCGCAGCATCGACCTAAAGGCTCTCGCCGACGACCAGATCGTCCTTCGCAACCCGCACAAGGGCTGGTACCATCACTACTTCGATAACGGCATCACGAAGTACCTGCCGAACTCCGATGAGGAACTCGAAACTTTTCCCGGCATGGACCACCTCTACCTCCGCCTTGCCTGGAGCTACCTCGAGCCGCAACGCGGCGTCTTCAACTGGTCGATCGTCGACGATGTGATCCAGAAGTGGACCGCCAAAGGCATGGGCATCTCGTTCCGTATCTCCTGCAAGGAGAGCCACGACTGCGTCTTCGCCACACCAGAATGGGTGAAAGATCTGGGCGCCAAAGGCGAGTTCACCCCCTTCCTCGGTCACGAGCCCACGACATGGCGGCCGGACTATGCCGACCCGATCTTCCTGGAGCAGCTTGGGGACTTTCACAAGGCCTTCGCCGAGCGCTATGATGCCCAGCCCTGGCTTCGCTATGTGGATATCGGCTCCTACGGCCAGTGGGGTGAAGGGCACAACTATGGCTGCGGCGACGACGTGGATGACTGGCCGGTCGAGGTGCTGCAGGAGCATGTGCGTCTCCATCAGCGGCACTATCACAAGGCGACGCTGGTGGTGCCCGACGAGTTTGCGGCCCAGCGCAAGGACGGCCGCGGCCGGGAGTTTACACAGTGGCTGCTGAATGAGGGCATCGGCGTTCGCGATGACAGCATCGGTGTGCCCTTTCATGTCAGGCGTTTCCCCACCGACTCGCTCTCGCACCCGTGGGTCTGGGAGAACGCCTGGCGGTCGAAGCCGACGATTATCGAACTCCAGCATTACCCCAAGATGCGTGACCCCAGAGGTGACAACACCTGGCGAGGCGCCAACGGCGGCGAGCTTGGCGCGGAGTACCTGTTAGCCGCCGTGCGGAAGATGCGGGCCACCTACATCGGCTACCACGGCGATGCCACGCAGTGGCTGGGCGACAACCCGCTGATCACGAATAAGCTCACAAACATGGTCGGCTACTGGTTCTTCCTGCAGTCGATCACGCTGCCGGAGACGATCCAGGCCGGCCAGCCGTTCTCGCTGCAACTTACCTGGATGAACCGCGGTGTGGCTCCCGCGTATCGGCGATTCGATCTTGGCGTCCGCTGGCGGAATCTGAGCAGCGGCCAGATCGTCCACTCTGAGCCGCTGGCCAACTCCGACTGCACCCGCTGGCTGCCTGATACCCCAGCTAGCGAAGCATCCACGGTCACTGCGCCGGCAGTGCTCGCACGGTATGCTCTGGAACTGGCTCTCACGGACCGCGCCGGCAGTCCGGCCCGCGCCGTGCAGCTAGCCTTGAGGGGGAGCATGGAGACGAAGGACGGCTATTACCGTCTGGCAACCATTGATGTGTCACCTGCTCGCTAGGGCATAGAGTCTTACGGTTGCCCTTGCGGAATGCCCTGGCCCGTTGGGCGGACGGCGTACTGGTTCACGACGCCGGTCCAGGTCTTCTCCAGTTCGGTGACGAGTTTGCCGAAGGCTTCCTCTTCGTTCTTCTGACGGGCGGAGTCGATGGTGTCTTCGGTGGCCCAACTGGTGGTGAGCTTCTCGCGGCGGGCGCTGGCTTCGGCGAGGCCGTAGATGTAGCCGTTGCGCGTGTCGAGGAGAGCGGCCGAGGCGGTGGTCATGACATCGACCGTCTTGGTGGGGGAGAGTCCGAGCGTGATGACCGAGACGGGGGCGGCTTTCTGATCCTCAAGGAACGTGGTATCGAAGGTGTAGATCAACAGCATGTCGGCGTGGAGTTTGGCGGCCGCCTCGCGCAGCGGCACATCGCTCTGGAGGTCGGCAGGAAGCAGCAGGCGGTTCATCTGGGCGATGCCGGAGATCAGCGGCAAACGAGAGAGCCGGGCGAGTTGTTCATCCTTTTCGACGTCGCGAGTGGTGACAATGCTATATTTGCCTGCACCCCATGAACTGCAGGTGCGCGAGGAGTAGCCCGTGTCCTGGATGCGGGCGACCGCGATAGCAGTCGGGAAGCTGGCAAGCGGGCGCTTGTCGAGGCTGCTGCGGACTTCCCAGTCGGTGCCGTTGCGGCGGGCTTCTTCGGTAAGGTCGATTTGTTTGAAATCGGCGCCTCGGCCGGGGGTGACGTAGTGGGCGGCACAGCCGGTTAGAGCCAAGGAAAGTACAACGGTGATCAGGGCGTTGGCTTTCATAAGGAACCTCCAGGAGCGCCCTAGACAAGTCTCGGGCCAGAAAGCGGCGACAAGTCACCGCACTCCAGATCTACTTTTCGGGGACAGTGGTTTCGTACTTGACGCCTTCGGGCATCACTACGGGCACGGCGACGCTGATGCCGTGGTCGCCGACGGTGCGTTGGCTGGAATCGACGGCGATGAACGCGGTGTATTGAGACATCAGACCGTGGTCGAGGGCAGTCTGCTTCACCAGGAGGACCAGCTCTTGGGCGCGGTTGGGCGTCATGAACATCTCATCGGACAGGTCGGTGATCTTCTGTCTGGCCCAGATCGCGGCCAGTGCGGGGTTGGTGGTGCATTTGGTATCCACCGGCACGCTGATGGTGACGGCTCGTCCGCCTATGCGGCCGTGCACTTGCACCTGCCTGGGCAACTCCCCGGAGAAGCAGCCGGCCACGATGATCGGGCGGCCGACGAAGAGATCGGACTTCTTCGCGGGGTAGAGTTCAGATGGCTTCATGTTTTCGCCAAAGTCGAAAGCGATGTCGGTCATGGCGGGGGCGGCGACACGGTCGAAGTAGAGCCGCATGACGTCTTCGCCGCTGTCACGCAGGCCCAGATAGGCCACTGCGCCCCGGCCGATGCGGGCAAGGCCATCCATCAGATAGCGATTGGGCGAGGAACCCACGCCAAAAGAGAAGATGCGGGCGGGGCCGAGTCGGTCATGGACAGCGCGAAGGATGTCATCCTCGTTGCCGACAAAGCCGTCGGTGAGGAAGACGACAACACGCTTGTGCTCCTCATCCTGCGGCGCGGTAAGAGCAGCAAGAATCGCCGGCATCATCTCGGTGCCGCGGCCGGCGTTGGTATCCTCAACGAAGTGCATGGCACGGTCAGTCGCTTCCTTTGTAACCGGCTGGGCGCGATCGAAGAGAGCGCGATTATTGCCGGAGAACGTAATCACCTGGAAAGTATCGTGTGGGTCCATGTGGGAGAGGGCGCAGCGCATGGCCGCCTTGCACTGGTTGATCGGATCGCCGGACATGGAGCCGGAGACATCGAGGAGGAAGACCATTTCCAGCGGAATGCGGTCCTGCGGGCGGAGGTCCATCGGCGGGTAGACCATCAGGTTGAAATAGGAGCCCTTCTGGTCACGGTGTACCAGCATGCCGGACTTGATCTGCCCGCCGGCCACGCGGTAGCGGAGAACAAAGTCTTTGTTGGGGAGCGTGTCGCTGGGCGCAATGGAGACGATGGCCCGGCCGGCCGACGGCCGCTCGATGTTCACCTGGTGTGAGGCACAGCGAATCTCCTCCAAGCCCGCGGGGCAGTTTACCTCGACCGATAGGCCGATGTCGTGGCCGGATCGCTCGCCAGGCTTGAGGTACTGCACTTCGGTGGCTTGGCCGGTGATACCGGGTTTGCCCCCGCGCGGGGCGGCGCCGACGCCCTGGGTTGAGCCGGCCGGGTTGTAGCGCGGGCCGACGACCATCGGGAATGCCCATTCGTACCAGCCATCGGCATACGCCAGCGTGTGGTAGTAGGTGATCTCGATGTCGATCTGTTTGCTGGGTTCGATGTTGGCGACGGATTGGGTGAAGACGTTCGGCCGCTCCTGGGTGAGCAGGCTGGCGACGTGGCCCTGGGCGCGGGCTTCCTGGTAAAGCTGTTTGGCCTCTTCGCGTTCGCGGATGATGCCGCGGATCTTCCGCTGGCCAACCGCCATGATGAATTCGTTGATGGCGGCGTTCTCGGGGAGCGGGAAGACATAGACGGCTTCAATCTTCTCGGCGTAGGGGTTGTAGAACTGCTGGCGGACGGTGGTACTGGAGATGTAGGCAGCGATGCTTGCTTTGACGTCTGTGTGCTTCAGCGGAACGGGGATGAGCTGCTCTTTGCCGTCTTTGAGCTCCTTCACGGCGAGTTGGCCAGAGCCGGGGGAGTCATCGCCAGGTTGGGTTTCGCCTGCAGCTACCCGGCCGATGATCCAGAGTTCCTCGCCGGCGCGGGTTACAAGGCGGTTACGTTTGGTGTTCTTGGCATCGGCGACTGTCGTAATCGTGACAACGCCTTCATCGACTGTATACGTTAATGGGTTTTTCGGATCGGTACTGACTTGGCGAAGCACCTCATCCAGCACTCCCGCCAGCGTCACATCACGCAAACGCGTCTGTATGGCCGCCTTACGACCAATGCCAGCCCGTTCAATCTGTTCCCAGTCTGGGATGATCTGTACACCGGATGTATCACGCAGCAGTTCGATCACTTCATCCAACGCCGTACCATTGAACCGCACAAGCGGCTGTTTCTTTCCCAACGCTATGCGTGTCGCATGATCGGCTTCGCCAACGCTCTGTTCCTCCATAAAGAGACGATCGCGATCATCGCTGATCGCTGGCCAGTTCGTCGGGTAGCGATAGATGCTGTCGTGCGGAATCTGCTGCTCTTGCCCCCGGTTCAGTTGTTTGGATAGGTTTCGCTGATACTGCTGGCGATACACACGCTGCTCCTGGGTCAAAGCCCGTTCTTCAATCAGTGGGCGGACCCCGGTGGCATAGTTGTTCGTTGGATCGACGGCAGTGATCTGATCGATTGTGGCTAGAGCTTCAGGGTATTTGTTCTGGGAGATATAGCGGCGAGCGTCCTTGATCAGTGCGGCAATCGTGGCTGCCCGTTCCGCTTCCATCTGCGTCTGCCAGGAGCTTGAGACCGTAGTTGGGGCGGAGGGCGCCACTGTTGCCTGGGCACTGGTATTGGCTGATTGCTTAGTCGTTGAGCATGCAGCCATGACCAGGATGCAGATGACGGCGATGAACGTATAGACCAGCGGCTTGGGCACGGTTCACTCCTTATCTTTCGGTGTACTGGTTGTCGGCGCGTTGGCAGTTGAGGCAGTCGTGGGGATGGATTGGCCGGTGGGGCCGGCGGCGGCCATTGGGGTGATGCTCAGGCGGAAGTCCCCGAAGACGCGCAGGTGGACGCGGGCGACGAGGGTCTTGCCTTTGGGAGCAGTGTCGGCGGTGGTGTAGGAGGCGAGGATTATCCGGCCGGCGGTGAGGGCCTTGGGGTCGTAGTATGGGGGATCGCGGTAGAGGTCGCGATGGTCGCCACCTTCCACACCAACGATCTTCACATCGCCTTGGGTTGCTTTAAGTTCCACTTGCCAGGCGGCGAGGGGATGGTCGCCGGAGTCGATGTAGACGTTGACGGTTTCGAAACGGACGGTCTGAGTGGCCGGGGCCTCGGCCGCCAGGGACCAGAGGGGAAACAGGAGGAAGCATGCCAGGAGGAGACGGAACATTAGTGCACCTCCGGCGAGTCAATGCTGACGGCGGCCATGGCGATCTGGTCGATGTCGGGCTGCTTCACGCCGGGGCGGCGGGCGGCGATCATGGCGTCGATAATCGTGGGCTTGGGGGCGACGGCGACTGGCGCGGGGGGTGTGGCGGCAGGATTGCCGCCACTACGAGAGGCGGTCACGGCGACAAGGAGCATGGCAGCTACGGCCGCCCCTGCCGCCAGCCAACGCCATCCTGTTCTTCGGCCACGTGGTTGGTTCAGGGCGCTGTGCGCCTGAGCGAGAAGGTCTCGCTCGCGATGGGCGATACCGGCCGGCAGGGAGGGGGTCAGGCGATGCAGGTCGGCTCGCAGTCCCTCGGGCAGGTTGTCATCGTTGATCGGAGCCATTGCCATATAAGCCTTTCTGCGACGCGTTTGGTTCATGAAAAATCCCCGATGTGCGGCACGGTATGCCGCACTACTGCCCGAAGTACTTGCGGCAACGTGGGTTATCGCGGAGCAGGCGGTGGGCGTGAAAGAGACGACTCTTAGCGGTGCCGAGGGGAATGGCGAGTACCTCGGCAATCTCCTCCAAGCTCAGATCATCTATGTAGCGCAGGATGACGACCTGGCGGTGGGGCAGGCCCAGCGACTCGAGCACTTGGAGCAGATTGTCGGTGGATTGATCGGACGATCGAGCCGGGAGGGCAGCCAGCAGTTCCTCGCCAGCGACGAGTTTCCGGCGTTTGGTGTTGGCTTTGATAGCCAGGTTGCGAATGGCCGGGAATAGCAGCGTTCGCAGCGAGGTTGTAAGGGTAAGGGACGGCATGCGGCGGGCGAGGTAAAGGAAGGCTTCCTGGAGGACGTCCCAGGCATCGGCATCCGTGCCGGTGAAGCGATATGCCAGGCGATAGGTCCAGTCGCGATGGCGGCGGAAGAGGGCATCAAAGGCAGAGGTCTCGCCGCCGGCGGCCGCCGCGACAAGCTGGGCATCGGACCGTGGATCGTCTGGAACCGGGCTCAAGTGTTCTCGATGTATACCCGGACACCGGCGCAGTCCCAAAGGTCAGCCGATTTTCCGCAAGAGACTGTGACATACTGTTGTCACACCCCTCTGGCATGATCCTTGCGGACAAAAAGAAAGGAGCTCGACATGGAACGCTACCAGCTTCGAAGGTCTGACAAGGAGAGTTCAGGGAGTGATGCCGTGGGCATCAAGATTGGCCGGAGGCTTGAGATGGGGCAGTTAGTGTACTGCGTGAAATGGGATGGTCTTCTGCCGCGATTGATGGAGGGGCAGATCGTCGGCATGGATGATCGGTCGCTCATTGTGCGCGGGACTGATGGGCTGTTCCTCGATGCACTGCTGACGCTGCCGGTGAAGAGCGTATTCCGGCAGGCGTTGGATGCGATCGGCGCGGAGATGCAGTGGTTGCGCTGGTTTCTGCCGCATGACCGTGTGGGGGGTGGAGATGCGGCCGCACGGCGAATACATCAGATTGCAGAACTGGAACAACTGCAGGTGATGATGGCACAGCGGGGTGGCCGCGGCCGGCCGCGGCGGCGCGGGGTGGCGGCATGATCGCCCATAGAAGAAGGTGAACTTAGGCTGCTCGCTTGCGCGAAAACGGGCCGGCGCGTACACTCTTGTGCGTGTCAGATTCAGCCACTTATGACCGTGATGAAGCGTCCGCTCTGATCAGGCGGATGGCCATTGATCTGGGTTTCGATCTGATTGGGATCGCCCCGGCCGCACCTTCAGCGCGCGCGGACTATATCCGCAACTGGATTGCCTCCGGTCAGGCGGGCACGATGCAGTGGCTGAATCGGCATCTGGAAGCGATGATCGATGTGCGGTCATTCTTCCCGGTCGCCCGCAGCGTCATCTGTGTGGCGGTGAATTACCATAGGCAATTGACTGAGCCATCGGGCGATGAGCCGCGCGGCAGAATCGCTCGTTACGCTCTGGGTGATGATTACCACGAAGTGATGAAGCCGCGGCTGCATGCGCTGGCGGATGCGATTCGGCGGCAATGGCCGGTGGCGGAGATGAAATGCGGGGTGGATAGCTCGCCGATTCTGGAGCGGGAGTTTGCGGCGGCGTCCGGGATTGGCTGGCTTGCCAAGAACACCTGCATCATCAACCCGGGCTTGGGTTCCTGGCTGCTGCTGGGCGAGGTGCTCACATCGCTGGATTTGGCGTGCGATGAACCGGCGAAGGACTATTGCGGCACCTGTACGCGCTGCATTGATGCCTGCCCGACGAATGCGATCACTGCCCCCTACCAGATGGATCCGCGACGGTGCATCTCCTATCTGAACATCGAGCATCGCGGGCTGCTCGACGAGCAGCAGCAACGTTCACTGGGCAACTGGCTGTTCGGGTGCGACATTTGCCAGGAGGTATGCCCACATAACCGGAAGGCGCCGGAGGGAGCGTGGGAGAGTTTCCGGCCGCGGTTCACCGATGGAACGATTCCGCTGGATGAGGTGCTGGCGATGGACGAGCAGGCGTATCGCGAGCGATTCCGGCGCAGCGCGATCAAGCGGGTGAAACTGCCGGTGTTGCAGGCGAACGCCGCGGTGGCGCGGGATAGCGCGACACGTAAGGTCGACGTCGACTATAGCCTCCTACTGACACGCAACAATGGATCGCACGTGGGAGAGTTGATCCACTATGCTCGCCCGCAGATCGTATTCAGCCGACCGTGGTATGTGTGGCTTGGCGCGGTGATCATAGCCGGATGGCTGGTGATAGTTGGGGCCGCATCAGTGTGGACAATCATCCGTGTGTCTGTCGACCCACATGACTCCCGCATGGAACTCACCATGCTCCTTGCCGCACCCGTGCTTGGCCTCCTGTTCATCGGCATGATGCTTGTCCTGCAGTGGCGAGCATTATTCCGCCGATCCGAGAACGCGTCGGCTATCGTTGGCTCTGTGCTTTGTCTGCTGGCGTGTGTCGCCCTCTTGGCTGAAGCGCAGGCACTTCTCAGTCATCGAGCGGTCCTCGAGATCGCTTCTGTAGGAGCGATTGCTGCCACCCTGATTTTCGGCGCATTCACCCATTTCCGCTGGGCGCTCTTCGTGGCGGCCTGGCTGGATCGGAAATCCGTTTCAGTGTCGGACGAGGCTGTGGAAGAATAGCACGAGGGACGGCCTCGACCGACCATCCCTCGCGTTCCAGTTTGCAGAGCCGATTCAGGTCTACTGCACCGTGATCTTCTTGGGCTTGGTCTCTTCGCGCTTATCGAGCGTGATCAACAGGATGCCATCCTGAAGTTTGGCATCGACCTTCGATTCATTGACGGTTGGAGGCAGCGTGAAACTACGGAGGAAGCGAGTGTAGCGGCGTTCCTGCAGGAGCAGCGTCTGCTCGCCATCTTTGTGCTTCTCCTGCACCCGGCGCTCGGCAGCGATGGTCAGGGTCTGGTTCTCCATCGTGATCTCGACTTCTTCCTTCTTGAAGCCGGGTAACTCGGCCTCAACGTAGATGTGGTCGGAGTCCTCGCGAATATCCACACCGTACGGGGCCATCCAGTTTCCCTCGGCTTCACGGCCGGTAAAAAGCCGGCCAAGCATGCCGTCGAAGTCTCGGTGCATCGCCTCAAACGGGTCCATATTACGTATTACACGTGCGGGCAGTGCCATAGGATGTCCTCCTTTCAAAGTAGTAATGACTCTGTGGTCAACTGCATCGGTAACCCAAACAAAGATCGTGCCAGAATGCGCCCCCCTCGAGTTGCGTTTCCTAGTGCTTGATCTATCGTGACTTGCGAAAAGCGGCAGCGCTTGACGAACGGCCTTCTCCCAACTGCAATTCTGGCAGTTGTGAAAAAACATGGCAGATGCAAATGCAGTGAAACTTCTGGTTCTGCTTGGGGCAACGGCCTCGGGTAAGTCGGCCCTGGCGATGGAGATCGCCCGCCGGGTTGGCGGGGAGATTCTCTGCGTTGATTCCATGACGGTTTATCGCGGCATGGATATTGGCACGGCCAAGCCGACTCAGCAGGAGCAGTCCGAGGTGCGGCACCATTTGCTTGACCTGATGGAGCCGACAGAACTGTTCACGGTGGCACGGTTTGTAGAGATGGCGGATGCGACGATTGCCGATGCGGGGCGTCGGGGCGTGCCGCTGATCGCAACGGGCGGGACGCCGCTGTACTACAAGGCGCTGTTTGAGGGGCTGTTCGATGGGCCGCAGGCTGACCCGGAATTGCGGCAGCGGCTGATGGCGATGGGGAACGATGCGCTGCATGCCCGGTTGAGTAAAGTGGACTCGCCGGCCGCGGCACGGATTCATGTGAACGATACCAAACGTCTGGTGCGGGCGCTCGAGGTATACGAACTGACCGGCCAGCCGATCTCTTCCTGGCAACAGGAGTGGGCGACGGGGCGGCTGCGGCACGACGCGCTGTTTGTTGGGCTGTCCTGGGAGAAGGAGGCGCTGAACCGCCGGACCAATGCGAGGGTGAAGGCAATGATGGAGGCAGGTTGGCTGGAAGAGGTCCGCGGGCTGCTCGAGCGCTATGGCGCCCTCTCACGGACGGCGACTGAGGCTACAGGGTACGCCGAGTTGATCGACCATGTGCAGGGGCGGATGAACCTCGATGATGCGGCGGAGCAGATCAAGATCGCAACCCGGCAACTGGCGCGGAAGCAGATGAAATGGTTCCGGCGGTTCGCGAATACCCAGTGGATCGCAGGTGATCGGCCAGTGGGAGACCTAGCGGATGAGGTGATGGGCATGGTCGGGTGGTGAATGGCCGATGTGGTGGGCGCGTGCTAGAATCGCGGCACAGAAGGATACGAAAGACTATGGCAGAAAAGATCGTGATTATTGGATCGGGACCGGCCGGTTGGGCGTGCGCGATTTACGCAGCACGAGCGAACCTGACTCCGGTCATCTATGAAGGAGCGATATCCGAAGACAACCGCCTGAAGGGCACGCTGCCCCTGGGACAGCTTAACCTGACGACCGAGGTGGAGAACTTCCCAGGCTTTGCCAACGGGATACTCGGGCCGGATTTGATGATGGCGATGCGGCAACAGGCGGAGCGATTTGGCACGCGGATCTTCACTGAGGATATTGTACGCGTGGACCTATCCAAGCGGCCATTCGTGCTGGAAGACACGGCCGGGCAGATGACCGAGGCGCACACGATCGTGATTGCCACGGGGGCCAGTGCGAATTACCTGGGCCTGGATTCCGAGAGTGCCTTTAAGAACCGCGGCGTGTCTGCGTGTGCAGTATGCGATGGAGCGTTGCCGCGGTTCCGCAACCAGCCGGTGGTGGTTGTGGGCGGTGGTGATTCGGCGTGTGAAGAGGCCAACTACCTCACGAAGTTTGCCAGCAGGGTGTACATCGTGCACCGTCGCGACCAGTTCCGCGCCAGCAAGATCATGGCCGAGCGGACGCTGAAGAATCCGAAGATCGAGCCGGTGTGGAACAGCGTGGTGGATGAGGTGCTCGGCGACGATGCTGCCGGGCTGCACAGCGTCCGCCTGGCGGATGTGGTGGCGAAGAAGAAGCGAGTCGTGCAGGCCACCGGCATGTTTGTCGCCATCGGGCACACGCCCAATGTGAAGTTCCTGAATGGCCAGCTCCAGTTGGATGAGAAAGGATTCATCAAGCTGCCGCAGCCTTTCCGGACGTACACGAGCGTCGAGGGAGTGTTCGCAGCCGGCGATGTGGCCGACCCCGTGTATAAGCAGGCGATCACCGCGGCCGGGATGGGATGCAAGGCGGCGTTGGACGCAGAGAAGTACCTGGCGGAGAAGGGCGTTCACTAGACACCTGGTCTACTCTTTGTATTCGCATGGCAGAGCAGCGGTACATGTTCGCCAAGAATCAGCGCATCCGGAAGAAGACGGAATTCGATGCTGTCTTTGCGCGCCGGCAGAGAGTGTTTGAGGGGCCCATTGGAGTTTATGTGGCCCCCAACCAACAGCCGCATAGCCGGCTCGGGATCAGCATGTCGCGGAAGGTTGGAACAGCCGCGCGGCGGAATCGGATCAAGCGGTTGTTGCGTGAATCCTTCCGGCTGCGGCAGCATGAGTTGCCCGCCGGCTGGGATATTGTGGTGGTGCTTAAGCCACACGAACCGGTGAGCCTCGAGACGTGCGTTGATACGTTTGTGCGAGCGGTTGCCAGCGCGGTGCGGAAGAGGAGTGCGTGATGTCGCGCATACTGATCTTCTTGGTCTTTGCCTACCGCGCGACATTGGGGCGGTTCATGGGGGGGCATTGCCGATTCTCCCCATCATGCAGCCAGTATGCGCTCGATGCAATTGAGAAGTATGGGCCGTGGGGCGGGGCGTGGCGCGCGGCAAAACGAATTTGCCGGTGCCATCCCTTTGGGCGTGGCGGATACGATCCGGCGTGAGTTGCTCGTAGCGTGGGCGCAAGCCCACGATGATTGTAGACGGCCACTCCCTGTGGAAGAACCGGCTTGCGCCGTCACTACAAGCGTGGTATAAGATTGGGAACAATGGTAGCGGCCAGCAACAACACACACGCGGCTACAAACGGCCCCCCCCTGCTTGAGGTGCATAATCTCAAGACCTATTTCCCGGTCCGTAAAGGGGTGTTCTCACGCACGGTTGGATATGTGAAGGCTGTCGATGATATAACTTTCGCGTTGCCGCGAGGGAAGACATTGGGGCTGGTGGGAGAGTCGGGATGCGGAAAGACGACCGTTGGCCGGACGATCCTGCGGCTGATTCCAGCCACGGCCGGTGAGGTTCGCTTTCACGGCGAGGACTTTTTCCAGTATTCCGGCCGGGAACTGCGAAGACTTCGCCGGCACATGCAGATCATCTTTCAGGACCCGGTCTCCAGTTTGAATCCGCGCATGACGATCGGCCGGATCGTCGGCGAACCTCTACAGACGCATGGGATTGCCCGCGGCAAGGCTCGGGATGAGATGGTGGCCGACCTGCTGAAGCGGGTCGGTCTTGATCCGGACTATGCCGGCCGGTATCCACACGAGTTTTCCGGCGGCCAGAAACAGCGTGTGGGCATCGCCCGCGCGCTGGGCCTTTCGCCCGAACTGATCATCTGCGATGAGCCGGTCTCCGCGCTGGATGTCTCGATTCAGTCGCAGATCCTTAACCTGCTCTCGGACCTGCAGCAGCAGCACGGCCTGACGTACCTGTTCATCGCCCATAACCTCGCGGTGGTCGAGCATTTCTCGGACGAAGTGGCGGTAATGTACCTCGGCCGGATTGTGGAGAAAGCCTTGGCGCGGGAACTCTACCGAAATCCGAAGCACCCCTATACGGTTGCCTTGCTCTCTGCCATTCCTGAACCAAACCCGCGGCCAAAGAAGACGCGGATCGTCCTGCAGGGGGAAGTTCCATCGCCCGTGAACCCGCCGACGGGTTGTGCCTTTCATCCGCGTTGCAGCCTGACTCGCCAGTGTGCGGCCGGGGCAGGAGCAAGCGATACGGTACAGATCACATCGGCCGGCCAGAGCGTCCGAGTGATGCGCAGGTGCGTTGACGATGCCCCCCCGCTGGAGGCCAAAGAGGCCAATCCGGAGCACCTCGCCGCGTGCTGGTTGACGAAGTGATATCCGAGCTACCTGGATACCCATCTGAGCGAGTCGCTGGCGCGTAAAAAAAATCGCAAGTCAACTCTCGCCAAGCGATCAAGGATGTGCTAGAACATGAGACTGGTACGTCGACGCGGGCATGATGCCCGGGGCCAGTCGGCGCACGCGACACAATTTCAAGGCCAGGCCCAGCCAACTCGTCGGTCGGTGGCGCAAGACGCAAGGATGCTCATCGCCATGGACTCAATCTATCGAATTCGTAACCGTGACCTTCTGGCCGTCTGCGTGTTCGCGCTGCTGCTGATGGGCGTGATCATGGTGCAGTCGGCCGCATTTGGCCTCTCCGGACAGGTCGGTTGGCGCTGGTCGATCACCGGCACCCGTGATGTCATGTTTGTCGCGGCCGCCATCGTGGCATTTTTCGTCTGCGGCCGACTCGACTATCGTATGCTAGCGCGACCCAATGGCTGGCATCGGCTCAAGGGCCGTATCATTCATCCGTTCGGTGGCTCTTCTTCATCGGTTTCTCTGGGCGATAGCCCGATCCGCCAATGGCTCTCGACACCGGCGGTGTGGGTTTTTGTGATCGCGGTGCTGCTCTGTGCGGCGGTCCTGGTTCCCCATATCGGCAAGGAAGTGAACGGTGCCCGCCGCTGGATCCAGCTTGGTCCCATACAGGTTCAGGCCTCTGAGCTGGGTAAATGGGCGTGCGTGATGCTCTTCGCCTGGATCATGTCGGCTCGACCGGTCGACCCGCGGCAATTCAAGGGCCTCTTACTTTGCTTCGTGCCCATGGGCGTCGTCGGTCTACTGATCGTAAAAGAGGACTTTGGCACCGCCGCCCTGATTGGTGTGTGCATGCTGGCAGTGCTGGTTGCCGGCGGCGTCAGGCTGTGGCATCTGGGGCTGTTCATCCCTCCCCTGGCTGTCGCTGCGGTGTATTTTGTCGTTCGTGAGCCCTATCGTCTTCGCCGCGTGATGGCGTTCCTGGATCCTTATGCCGCTCCGCAAAAGGAGGGCTATCACCTGATCCAGAGCCTGCTGAGCTTCGCTTCCGGCGGAGTGACCGGGCGGGGCCTGGGCAACGGCGTCCAAAAGCTTGGATACCTGCCAGAAGATACGACCGATTTCATTTTCGCGATGATCTGCGAAGAACTTGGCCTTTTTGGCGCCATGTTCACGATTGTGCTCTATCTGGGCATCATCTGGTGCTGCTGGAACATCGCCCGCCGGGCTCGCGATTCATTTGGGCAACTGCTGGCCTTTGGCGTCGGATGCATGATCGGGCTGCAGGCAATGATCAACATCGCTGTGGCGACCGTTTCGGTGCCGCCCAAGGGTCTGCCCCTGCCACTGGTCAGCTTTGGGGGCACCGGCCTGGTGATCACCTGTGCCATGTTGGGTCTTGTCTATAACGTTGCCAGGATCAGTGGAGAAGATTACGGTGTGGCAGAGGATACTGCTGTGGCTGGTCAACTTAGGCCGACCACAACGGTGGCCCCGGCCTAAGTTCGGCGTTCACGTGGTCGAGTTGGGTCAGTTACGGGAAGCGTGCGGGATGGCGAAGGCACAGACAATCCTGCTGGCAGGCGGCGGAACCGGCGGACACCTCTATCCGGGCGTCTCGGTGGCCGAGGCCCTTCGCGAGCTGAACCCCGCGATCAAGCCGGTATTTCTCTGCACCACGCGTGATATCGATCGCACTATACTCGGCAACACGGGCTTTGACTTCATTCCCCAGCCGATCGTGCCGCCGGTGAAGACGGTGGCCGGGCTCATTCGTTTCTGGAAAAGCTGGCGTGAAACGCTGGAGCTCGTGCAACAACTGCTGAGCTCGGATCAACCTTTTGCCGTGTTAGGTCTGGGCGGTTACGCGGCCGGGGTAGCCGTGAAACTGGCCGCCCGGAAGAAGGTTCCTGCCGCCATCCTGAATCAGGATGTGATTCCCGGCAAGGCCAACCGTTACCTTCTGAAATACGTTAATGAGGTGTTTTGCCAGTTCGAGGAAACGAGATCGCAGGTGCCCTCGGCCCATTGGTCGAAGCTCCTGGTCACAGGATGCCCTATCCGCCGTGATATCCGCAGCATGCCGACGCGCGAGTCGGCCGCCGCCAGATTGTCGCTGGACCTGAAATTGAACACGCTGGTGGTTACCGGAGCCTCGCAGGGCGCCCAGACCGTGAATGAAGCAGTATTGGCAACCCTCTCGACCCTGCGCCATCAGGGCTGGCAGGTGCTGCACCTCGCTGGCAAGGAGCACGCTTCCACGGTGCAGGCTCGCTATGCCGAACACGCGATAGCAGCGCGAGTGGTCGACTTTACCCCTGCGATGGCGGATGTTTTTGCCGTCGCCGACCTGGTGGTCGCCCGATCGGGCGCCAGCACCTGCGCGGAACTGACCGCGTGCGGGTTGCCTTCGATCCTGATGCCCTATCCCTTCCACAAGGACATGCATCAGCGGGCCAACGCCAAGGTGCTGGAGGATGCGGGGGCGGCGATCATCCTCAACGACGAAAAGGATGCAGCGAAGAACTCGGAAAAAATGCGGCCGGTGCTTGAGTTGCTCTTGTTTGGTGATGCCAAACGCCGCGCGATGGCGGATGCATCACGGCGACTTGGCAAACCGGATGCCGCGGATCAAGTGGCTTCATCTCTGGCGAAGTACCTGTCAGTAGATCCGTAGCCATTTGGGACGGTCATGGAGGACCGATACCATGTCAGACTTGGAAAAGCAGCAAATTCAGGTTCTGCCGGCCAGGAAAGCCGGAGAGAGCCGGTTCTTTGGAAAACGAGTGCACTTTATCGGCATTGGCGGCTGCGGAATGAGCGGCCTGGCCAAGATCCTTGCCGATGCAGGGGCGATTGTCACCGGTTCGGAACCGAAGCCGAACAATGCCACCATGGCGCTGGTCAGAGGTGGCGTGAAGATCTCGCGCGACCAGGTCGGTGCGATGCTCACGCGCGACGTGGATCTGGTCGTCCGCACGGCCGCCGTGAAGGATGACAACCTCGAATTCAGGTATGCACGCACGCTGGAACTGCCGAACGTGAAGTACGCGCAGCTTCTGGGCGATGTGATGCGCGAGCGACTGGGTGTCGCTGTTGCCGGCACGCACGGCAAGTCGACCACAACCGGGATGATCGCCTACACCATGACCATGTGCCAGCAGGATCCTTCCTGGGTGGTCGGCGGCACCGTGCCGCAACTTAAAGGTGGTTCCGGCTCAGGCAGTGGCAAAGCATTTGTCGTCGAAGCCTGCGAATACGACCGTTCCTTCCACAACCTGTTTCCCACGGTGGCCCTGATCACCAATATCGACAAGGATCACCTGGATTGCTACGGCTCCCTGGAGAACATTGTCGATTCGTTCCGCATCTTTGTTTCGCGTATCCCGAGCGATGGACTGGTCATCTGCAATGGCGTTGATGAGAATGTCATCAGAGCCGTTGACGATGCTCCGTGCCGCATCGAGACGGTTGCGGTGGGGCAAAATGCCACATGGTCAGTCATTCCCACCGGCATCGTGAATGGCTGTCATACCGGGCAGATTCTCCACAACGGCGAGCTGGTGGCGTCGCTGCAACTGACCGTTGCCGGTGCTCATAATCTGTTCAATGCAACGATGGCGGTGGCGGCCTGCGCGGCATGCGGTGTAAAGCCGGATATGGCAGCCGCCACGGTCGCAACCTTCGAGGGCGTTGATCGACGGATGAGCCTCAAGGGCACCTATCGCGGCGCGACGGTAATCGACGACTATGGCCACCATCCCACCGAGATCCGCGCTACCCTGCGCGCCTTGCGCGAGCAATACCAGCCTCGACGGTTGTTCTGCTGCTTCCAGCCTCATCAATACAGTCGGACCCGGCTGCTCTTCGAAGAGTTTGCCGCCTGCTTTGAAGATGCCGATGATGCCATCCTGACCGACATCTACCGCTGCCGCGACAGCGAGGAAGATGTGCAGGCGGTCAATACCCCGATGCTTGTCGAGCGCATCCGCGTCAACGGTCAGAACGCCGTGCATGTGCCGGATTTCCCCGGAATTGTTGACTATATCAAGACCCGCGCTGGCGCCGGAGATCTTGTCCTGACGATTGGCGCTGGGAACATCTGGGAAATCGGCCAAGAGTTGGTTGACCTTGGTACCCCCTGATGCCCTAAGCTAAGTGAGCCCATATCGATGCCTGATCTGAGTCCATTTGTCGGTTACGAACACGCAGTGCAGGAGCACGTTGAGCTGGCGCCGCTGACTTGGTATGCCCTGGGCGGCCCGGCGCGGTATCTCGTTCGGCCGAAAGACCCCGATGAGCTGCGTGCCCTGTCACGCCGTTGCGTGGAGAACGGCGTCCGCGTGCTGGTGCTGGGTAAGGGCGCCAATCTGCTGGTTGCCGATGAAGGGGTCGATGCGGCGGTGTTCAAGCTGGATTCCGATTACTTCGAAGAGTTCGCGGCCGACGGTTCCACCGTATCGGCCGGTGCGGGCGCTGATATGCAGGTGGTCGCCCGCTTCTGCGTTCGGCGTGGACTCTCGGGCCTGCAATGCATGGCGGGCATTCCCGGTACCATCGGCGGCTGCGTCCGCGGCAATGCCGGCGGCAAGTACGGCGATATCGGCGCCAGCATCTCCCGCGTGACGGTCATGAGCGTTGAGGGTGAGATCTTCGACCGCACCCGCGATGACCTGCTGTTTACGTACCGCAAGAGCAATATCGCCGCAACGTTTGTCATGGGGGCGAAGTTCGATCTGCAGGAGGACCGTCCTGAGGAACTGGTCCGCCGGTTCAAGGAGATCTGGATGTTCAAGAAGAACACCCAGCCTCTGAATACCAAGAACGCCGGGTGCACGTTCAAGAATCCACAGTACGCGGCCGGCATGCCTGGCCCATCGGCCGGCGTATTGATCGATCAGGCCGGCCTGAAGGGATATCGCATCGGCCTGGCCGAAGTCAGTACCAAGCACGCAAACTTCATCATCGCACATCCAGGCTGCACGGCGACCGAAATCATGCGCCTGATTGACCATGTGCAGGAAACGGTGTTCAAGGTTCATGGGATTGCGCTGGAACAGGAAGTCGTTATCTGGAAATAATGCCGTTGCCTCCCAAACCGACGCGAGATCAGGCTATCAGGCGACGGCCGAGACAGGGAGATAGATCATGCGTCAACTGGTACTGGCCGGGGTCGTTTTCGCCATGCTCGTCGTGGCAGGCTGCAAGTCGGTGTACTACTCCACGATGGAGGCGTTCGGGTCGGAAAAGCGCGATATCCTGAACTCCCGTCTTGTTGACGCGCGCGACTCGCAGAAACAGGCCCAGCAGCAGTTCAAGACCACGATGCAGCGGTTCAAGGAACTGACCGGCTTCCAGGGCGGCGATCTCGAATCGAAATACAATACACTCAAGGGCCAATACGATTCCTGTGAATCTCGCTCCAAGGCCGTCTCCAGTCGCATTAACTCGCTTGATGAGGTCGCCAAAGACCTGTTCACCGAGTGGCGGTCGGAATTGGCACAGTACCAGGATGACAAGCTGCGAGCCGCCAGCGAACGCAAGCTCGAAGACACGCGTGCGAAGTACCGCGATGTGCTGGCGAGCATGAAACGGGCAGAGGCGAGCATGCAGCCGGTCCTGGCGAAGTTCCACGACCAGGTGCTCTTCCTGAAGCACAACCTGAACGCCAGTGCCCTGGACTCGCTGCACGCGAGCACGGCCGGTATCGAGTCGGATGTCAGCTCACTGATCCGAGAGATGGAAGCGTCGATCGCCGAGACGGACAAGTTCATCGCGACGCTGAAGTGATGAAGAAGGCAGAAACACAGAAGTCAGAAGTCAGAAGACAGGAGTAAGGAGGGCGACGGGCGCGGGGACGTGGAGATTGTGGATAAGTGACAGGTGTCAACTTATTTGCGGAGGTACCCCCTGTGCGCTAAGTGCTGTGGGGGCATGCGTTAGATGGCGATTGAGAGAGGAGGTGCGCAGGTTCGGGGTCATTATGGATAACTTGGCCTCACCGTCAATTGGTCATTCGTCCTTGGTCATTGGTCGGCGTCTCGCTCGGGGCGAGCGACCCACTTCTGAAGGTGCTCAGGTTCGCGCCGAAACTCCGTGCTAGATCCGAGGCGGAGGGGGAGACGCCGGGACACGGGGCAAGGAGACACGAGTTCGAAAAGCGAAAAGCGGAGAGCGGAAGGCGATAGGTCAAGGATATGGCATTTGTCAGACTGGGATCCAGCACCGACGCGTAAAGTGACGGTGCGGTAATCGCAATCACGATCCTGTTCTTCGATGAGATATTTCCGATCGGAGATATGTTGCCCCGACCAGACACAGCTATATGATGGCAGGCTCTTGTGTGTTTGCCTGAGTCTCGTGGTACCGCAACACCGGAGTAGCTATGCCTGGCATGTTCCGTATCGAGCTGTTTGAGTCGCGTATTCTCCTGTCCGACTGGACCAACATGGGCGGCAATGGCGGGATGGATAAGTATTCATCCGATGACCTCGCTGTCGGAACGCTGCAACTGGTGTACGACAAACGGTTCTACAGCAAGTGGTCCGATTTTTCGGGCACTTGGGCCAACTACAACATCGCCAACAACGTGGTGATTCGTAACGGTGTGGCGGCGGTCCAGAGCTACGATGTCGGTAACGATGACCAGTACAACAACAACAGCTATTCCCAAATGTACACCACGGTCTTCGACTGGCAAACCGGCACGACCAGCGCTCGGATACAAATGCGGGCCAGCAACAGCGGCGACTACGATTACTTGACGAACCCGGCGATGTGGTTCCATACTGCGGGGGTTCCGAACCAGATTGACTCCAACCACCCCTCGCTCCCCACCGTCTTTGGATCTGACGGGCGGATTTACATGCGGCGCGGCGGCGATCAGCGGGCCATGGGCGCGCTGACGCTGAGTAATAACAATACTACCGGCATCTGGACGTATCTGCCGGCCGATCTGCCTCGCCCCAATCGTGGATGGGCCGGTGATGCGGCGGCCTTTATCAACATCTACAAGGATCGGCTGCTGTTCCGTCCTGGCGACACGCGCGACGGGTGGACCTATGCGACGAAGGATATTTCCGCCTCGGCCTGGTCCTCGGGCGCGGTGTCCAATGGCACGGGAAACGTGGCGTGGGTGGCCAATGCATCTCCGAACGTGCTCGGCACCAGCGGTCAGTGGTACGAAGGGATTCGGGCGGCCGGCGACATTCCCAAGGCCGCCAAGGATGTGGTAGTTATCGCCAGTTGGACGTACGACACCGGGACCGGGACAAAGAAGATGTACCTGACCGGCAGCAACGTCAACACCGGGGCGCAGGTCTGGACAGTGAACTACGACAGCTACACTCCGGGCAGCACCGGCTTTTATGCCGATGCCAGCGATACCTGGCAGTTTGTGGCCAGCGAGGATGGGAACTATGCGATGTTCACCCGTTCCAGCGCCACGACCCCCGCGACGATACATATGCTGGACATCACGACCGGCAACGAGAAGTGGAGCCTGCCGTTGAGCGGCGACGCCAGCCCGCTGATGGCCGAGCACAACAATTTCCTGTATGTCGTGACTCGAAACCAGCAGATGAAGATCGATGCGAACACCGGAACGGTTATCTGGCAGGTGAACAACAGCTATACCGGAGACCTCTGCAAGTACATTGGCGACCCAACGTATCGGCCGATGGTGTTGACGGATGATACGCTCTGGTTCATCGACAACGCGAGCAGCGGCGGCGACCACCTGATCGGGATGCGCACGAGCAATGGACAGGTTATCGCCGATGTGAACGTGCAGTCGCTGGTGAACACTGGCGCAGGCGAAACGGTGGTTGGCGTGCAGGATATGGTGGCGGCCAACGGAAAGCTTGGATTGCTCTTGGACGTCAGGCTGGCCGGCGATACCAATGTCAATGCCAGCGGAAATGGAGTGAAGTACCAGGACCTGGTCGTGTTCTCGATGCAGGCTTCACCCGCTGTGCCGGCCGACCCGTCAGGACTGACGGCGACGCCGGTTTCGCAGACACAGATCAACCTCACCTGGACGGACAACTCCAGCAATGAGGATGGCTTCTACATCGACCAGGCCGACGACAGTGGTTTTAGCAGCAATCTGGTGACCACTCTGGTGGGTCCCGACGTGACGACACTGAACGTCAGTGGTCTGACCCCCAACAGCACCTACTACTTCCAGGTGCGCGCCTACAACGTGAATGGTCCCTCGGCCAACAGCAATACGGCCAGCGCCACGACGCTGGACTATGCGCCATCGGCCCCCTCAGGGCTCAGCGCGACGACCGTATCCTCTTCGCAGATCAATCTTTCCTGGACGGACAGTTCCAGCAACGAGACGGGCTTTTATCTGGATCGAGCCAGCGACGG
>Ga0209083_1000516_pt1 | contig 56567 bp, 50 predicted proteins | sample AM7aDNAmetaG_FD_184132 | JGI IMG/M metagenome (GOLD analysis project Ga0209083, IMG submission 184132) | Freshwater microbial communities from Finland to study Microbial Dark Matter (Phase II) - AM7a DNA metaG (SPAdes) (version 3) | ecosystem: Environmental > Aquatic > Freshwater > Lake ...
GCTGATGTAGCTCAGCTGGTAGAGCAACTGATTCGTAATCAGTAGGTCACCGGTTCAATCCCGGTCATCAGCTCCATTAAAGACAATTGCTGATTGCTAATTACTAATTACTGATTAAGGAAATCAGCAATCAGCAATAAGAAATCAGCAATTGTTGTCATTGAGGCTAATGAATGAAAAGGTTAATTCTTTTTATAGCCGCGGCAGTACTCCTTATTGGCATTTCCGCGAAACAGGCGGTAAGCTCCGCTGAACCCTGCTTTGAATCCAGCAAAGAATGGTTCAATATTAATCTAAAAAGCTCTAAAGTAGGTTATTCTTTCGCGGCTTATGAACCTTCCGAATACAGAGGCAAAGCCTGCCTGAAATTCACCAATTACATGAAGTTTGGCCTTTTAAGAATGGGCTCGCCTGTTCAGATGGACGCCGAAGGAACGGCCTTCATGACAAAAGAATTTGTGCCGCTTTACTTCAAATTGACCGAACGCCAGGCGGCCAAAGAAAAAACTATAGAGGGAACGCTGGTAAATGAAACATTGTCGCTGACCATAAATATCGCAGGGCAGGAAACGCGCAAAGAGATTGCCTATGAAAAGAATGCGATTTTTGCCGACGCGGGAGATTTCTTAGCGAAGCGCAGGGGTCTAAAAGACGGAGAAACTTTTTCGGTAAGGGTCTTTAATCCGGATTCACTTACTTTTGAAAACCTTAAGTGCGCGGTTTATTCCGACAAGGAAAACAAAGGCGGTTTTTTGCTTCATACAGAGATTCTCGGCGTTGATACGCTGCATTACCTGGACAAGTACGGCAATACTGTCCGTTCAACCGTGCCGGCTCTCGGAGCCGAGATGATAAAGACCGATGAAAAAGACGCGCTTGCATTTAAACCTTCGGAAATAGACATAATGAAAGAAACCTGCGTATCCTCCAACGCTAATATTAAGAACAATTCCGCGGTAACTCTAATGGAAGCAAGGATGACTTTCAGAGACGCTATTCCGGAACGGTTAAAAAAGAACATCCCTGACGGAGCGAAACTCTCGGATGACGGACGGAGCCTTCTTTTTTTTAACAAGATTGACCGGTTCAAAGAAGATGAAGCGCTGCAGCTGCCGGTAAGGACAAAAGGACTGACACACTATCTTATTCCCAGCACCTATGAACAGTCGGCTGACAGCAGGGTAATAGCCGCTTCAGTCAAGGCGGCGGGAGACGAGAAAAACTCTTACCGGGCAGCAAAAAGAATAATTCACTGGGTTAACAATTATCTGAATAAGAAAAATTTTAACACGGGGTTTGATTCTGCCGTGGAAGCGCTTTCCGGCAGGCAGGGCGACTGTAAAACACACTCAGTTCTTGCCATAGCAATGCTTAGAGCCGCTGGTATCCCCGCCAGAGCCAGCGCCGGGCTTTTCCCGCTTGGTTCTAAATTCTATTATCATATGTGGGTTGAGGCCTATGTCGGCAAGTGGGTGGCGCTGGACCCTACTTTTGACGAAGCTCCCGCTGATGCCGCCCATATAAAGTTGAATGACGGAGTGCTGGACGAAGCCGGCAGATACAATCTAATGTTGGACATTTTGCAGTACTTTGATAAGATAAGCTTAGAAATAACAAAGCTCGAGGAAAAGGGGTAAACATGTCAAGGGGATATACCACTGTAATAGGATTAGAAGTGCATGTTCAATTAAAAACGGAGTCTAAACTGTTCTGCGGCTGCTCCACGGCATTTGGGGCGGAGCAAAATACGCATACCTGTCCGGTCTGTCTCGGCCTGCCGGGAGTGCTTCCGGTCGCAAACAAAAGAGCCGTGGAACTTACAGTTCTTACGGCGCTGGCTTTGAACTGTGAGATACAAAAATACAGCAAATTTGACAGGAAAAACTATTTCTATCCGGATCTTCCAAAAAACTACCAGACTTCCCAGTTTGATAAACCTTTCTCGAAGAGCGGGCGGCTTGAAATAACAGTTTCCGGCGCAAAGAAAGTCATAGGCGTGACCAGGGCTCACCTGGAAGAAGACGCAGGGAAACTCGTCCATGTCGGCGCGGGAGGCCAGATAGGAGCCGCCGAAGAATCTTTGGTGGATCTAAACCGTACAGGCATACCGCTGCTTGAAATAGTATCAGAGCCTGATATGCGCTCTCCGCTTGAAGCTTATGAGTACTTAACTACGCTCAAGAGTCTTATCCAGTACATAGGCGCTTCAGACTGCGACATGGAAAAAGGGACTCTGCGGTGTGATGCAAATGTCTCGCTCATGGAAAAGGGCGCGGACAAGTTCGGAGAGAAGATAGAAATCAAGAATCTCAACTCATTTAAGAATGTCCAGAAAGCGCTGGAATTCGAGGTCGCGAGACAGACAATTGCGCTGGACAACGGAGAAAAGCTGCGGCAGGAGACGCGCCTGTTCAACGCCGATCTTGGAGAGACCGTTCCTATGCGCTCGAAAGAAGAGGCCCACGATTACAGGTACTTCCCTGAACCAGACCTGGTCGCTTTTGAATTCACGGACTCTATGATCGCCGCCATCAAAAAACAACTTGTTGAACTCCCTTCGGCGCGCTGCGCCAGGTTTATTACCGAGTACGGCCTTCCGGAATACGATGCAGGAGTGCTTACGGCTGCAAAAGACACGGCGGACTATTTTGAAAACTGCGTTAAGATTCTCAACAAACCTAAAGCAATCAGCAACCTGGTTATGACGGATCTCGGCGGACTGCTTAACGAGAAAAAGCTGGAGATAAAGGATTCTCCGGTCTCGCCGGAAAATCTGGTCAGGCTGGTTAAACTGGTAGACGGCGGCACCATCAGCGGTAAAATGGCAAAAACCGTTTTTGCGGAAATGTTCGCGTCAGGAAATGACCCCGAGGGAATAGTCAAGAAAAAAGGCCTTGTCCAGATATCAGATGAAGGGGCAATAGTTACGGTGGTGGACAAGGTCCTGGCCGAGAACATTAAAGCGGTCCAGGATTTCAAGAGCGGCAACGAGAGAGCGCTTGGCAGCCTTGTAGGACAGGTAATGAAGGCGACCGGAGGCAAGGCAAACCCGGCTGTAGTAAACAAGATTCTAAAGGAGAAACTATCCAAATGAACCAGCCGGTACGTGTAGGTCAGAGAATAATACTCAAGATAGACGAACTTGCGTTTTCTCCGGACGGGATAGGCAGATACGAAAACTTCATAGTTTTTGTGCCTTATTCCGCGCCCGGCGATGAGCTCGAAGTTTTGGTGACTGAGGTTCGAAAGAATTTCGCGCGCGGAAAGATAGAAAAAGTCATTAAACCCTCGCAGGACAGAATTGACACTCCCTGCCCGGTCTTCGGCGAGTGCGGCGGCTGTCATTGGCAGCATATAAAATACCCCAAACAGCTTGAGTACAAGGAAAGAATTGTTCGGAACGCGCTAAGAGCCTTTCAGGAAGTTCCTATAGAAAAAACACTCTCCGCCGATGAACATTATTATTACCGCAACAAGAGCCAGTTCCCGGTGGATGTTCCCGGGAAGAAGGCCGGCCTTTTCGCCTTAAAGAGCCACTACGTGGTGGATATCGAGAATTGCCCTCTTATACTGCGCAAGCTGAACGACATCTACGGCTTCGTAAAGAGATATCTGGTTAAGAACAGTTACCCGATAACAAACCTCAGGCATATTGTTGTAAGGGGGAGCGAAACAAAAGATGATGCGGCGATTGTGCTGGTTCTCCGCGACGGCAGTCTCGATGAGGCTACCAAGCTTGCCAACCTGCTCCGCGAAGAATTCAAAGATATTTCCGTGCTGTTTAATCTAAACAACACGGAAACAAATATTATTATGGGAAGCCAGACTATTATGATGTTCGGGGACGGTTCGCTTACCGAGGAATGGCCTGATATCAAATACAGGATTTCTCCGATCTCGTTTTTTCAGACCAACACCACCCAGATGCGCAAATTGTACGACCTAATCAGCAGTTTGGTTACTGAAGATTTGACTGCCGAAGCCTGCGACCTTTATTGCGGGGCAGGAACAATATCGCTGCTCATCGCGAAAAAATTCAGAAAAGTCATCGGTATTGACGAAGTTAAACCGGCCATAGCCGACGCAAAAGCAAATGCTGAACTTAACAAGATTGAAAACTGCGAATTTCTGAACGGCAGGGTAGAAGACATAACAACGAATTCACTGACCACGGGCTACAGTCCAAAAACCGTTGTGCTTGACCCTCCCAGGAAAGGCTGTGAAAAGAGCGTACTCCTGAATATCAAGAAACTCGGAGCCAAAGAAATAATCTATGTTTCGTGCGACGTCATGACGCTTGCAAGGGACTTGCAAGTCCTGAAAGAAGAGGGATATAAACCTGTTTTTATTCAGCCCCTTGACATGTTTCCGAATACTTTCCACGTTGAAATCATTGTAAAACTGGTCCAGGATGAAAACTTCAAAGCGCAGAAACCGGCGCCTGAATTGCCCGCTGTTGAACCGGTTATTACCATAAGGCCGGCGCAGGCGGGTGCCGGTAATACTGAACCGGCGGCAGTCAAAGTGAAGAAAACTTTTGCTCCCAGGCCGGAAAAAACAAAGAAGAAACGCCCAAGCGCGAATAGAGAAGCAAAGAAGTACGATTCTGAAAGACGGCCCGCGCCGCGTCACGATTCAAGCGGCAAGACGCCTGAAAAGAGGCCCTATGCCTCAGGAAACTCCCAGAGAGACAGAAAATATCTCTCTTCGGCAAGACCTTCTGAAAAAACCGGGCGTGGAAGCGAGAATTATGAAAGGCCGTCAGCGGCGCCTGTAAGAAAATGGGCGGCTTCGAAAAGCCCCTATTCCAAAGGACCCTCGCATGGCAGCAGAACTTCCGGCTCAGCTTTCTCGGGAAAAACGCTCTCTGAGCGCGGCGGAAACTACAAGGGAAAATCAGAGAAAGGAAAAGACAAGGGTTTTAAGAGAAATGGCCCGTCAAGAACGTGGAGCAAAGGAAACGGACGAAGCGGGGGATACAAAGGCAGAAAAAATGACAAGAGATAAGCTGCTGAAAACTGCTGTAAAAGCCGCTACTGAAGCAGGGAAGGTACATCTAAAGTATTTCAGGAAACTTAAAAGCTACGGTTTTAAGGAACATGTCACGAATATTGTAACAAAAGCTGACGTGGAATCCGAGAAAGTTATCAAGAATATCATTCGCAATAATTTCCCGGCTCACGGATTTCTCGCTGAGGAATCGGGAGAAGAAAACATTTCCGGAGAGTACCGCTGGATAATAGACCCTCTTGACGGGACGGTCAATTATGCGCATGGCTTCCCGCTCTACTGTTCTTCTGTCGCAGTTCAGCAGAATGGTATCACGGTGGCAGGAGCGGTTTATGCCGCCTATATAGACGAACTTTTCACCGCTGTTAAAGGAAGCGGAGCGTTTTTAAACGGAAAGAGGCTTACTGTTTCCTCAGAGAGTTCACTTAAAAAGTCGCTTACCGGCACCGGTTTTCCTTACTCAATTTACCTGAAACAGGGAAAACAGTTCGACTGGTTTAAAAAAATAGCCTCGACAGGTCCGGTCAGGCGCGGCGGAGCTGCAGCACTTGACCTCTGCTATGTCGCGGCCGGTGTCTTTGCAGGCTTCTTCGAACAGGGCCTAAAGCCCTGGGATACTGCCGCAGCGGCCCTGCTCGTACAGGAAGCCGGAGGAAGGCTGTCCGACTATTCCGGCGGGAAATTCGATATTTTTGGAGATGAAACTCTGGCCTCCAACGGAAGGATACACGCGGAACTTGTCAGGAAACTTTCAAAATAAGAGTTGAGCTTTGTCAGAACAGGAGAGTATGTCGGCTGACGGAGATATTCAAATAGAACGAAGGGCGTATCCGAGATGGGTGATAGATCTCGAATTAACTTTCAAGGTCCTAAAAGACAACGGAGGCGGCGTTTTAAAGAAGCTTCTCGCCCGGACAGTAAAAGCCGTGACAAAGAACATTTCCGGCGGAGGAGCGTTGCTTTTGACAGGCGAAGCGCTAAAACCCGGAGACCGAATAGAGATAAGCCTGCGCCTGCAAAGTTCCGAAACTGCAATTAATATTTTGGCCGAAGTTACCCGGGCCGGCGTGGAAGGGGACGCCGTAAAGTTTCTGCATGTTGCGACGGAAAGCGACGAAGTACTTCAGGGTATGATAAGACAGAAGCTGCGCTACACTGTCAGGTCAAATATGACGCCGCAGGAAGCGCTGGAGCTGGCAAGAATAGAGTATTTCTTGAGGATGCTTGACGAAGAACTTAGTTCCAGGAATCTGTAAAAACAGCCAGGAATAATACCAGGAGGAGTCCATGAAGAATTACAGAATAGTTTTTGTAGGCGCAAGTTATCTTTTTTGTCACAGGGTTTTCAAGGATCTGGTCAAAATTGAGGAATTGAAAGACTCAACTGTAGTTCTTTTTGACATTAATCCCGAACCTATAAAATACATCTCGGCAGTCTGCAGGATAATGAATGAACTCTCAGGCACCAACATAAAGGTCGAGGGAACCACGGACAGAAAAAAAGCTCTGGCTGGAGCGGATTATGTAATGCTTTGCATCAATGTCGGCGGAGAACTTGCCGACATGGAGATTGGAAAGATTTGCGTTAAGCACCGCGTCAGCAATACAGTCGGCGACACAATGGGCCCTTCCGCCCTGGTAAGGTCTTTCAGGAACATAGAAGCGCTGATGGTCATCGTAAAAGATATGGAAAAACTCTGCCCCGGCGCGTGGCTTATAAACTTCACAAATCCCATGAGCCAGTTAACTTCAGTAGTTCAGCGCTACAGCAAGATTAAGTGCGTCGGTCTATGCCATGCCATCGGCGGAGTTGAAGAAATGATCTGCAAGGTTTACGGCGCCGAGAAGAAAGAAATAAGTGTGTTTGCCGCCGGCACAAATCATTTTACGTGGGTTAAAGAAGTCTGGGTGAAAGGGGAGAATAAGACTGCTGCCTGGTACGGTGATTTCATCACTCACATCTCAAAACCCAAAACAGGAAGGAAAAACAGCAAGGACTGGCTGGAGCAGGAACGCCTGCATGAACACTGGGATATTACGGCGAAACTTTTCAAATGGTACGGCATGATGCCGGTAGCGGGCGATCATCACATTGTGGAATTTTTTCCGCACTTCCTTGACCCAAACTCAAAAAATGGAAAAGACTTCGGCCTCAAGCAAAGAGATTTCAAGAAGGCGATTAAGCAGAAAATTGACGCAAAGAAACTTCTGAGCAAATGGATAGCAAGAATTGAAGACCCCTGGGACATGGACAAACCTTCGGGAGAGGAAGCCCATAACATAATGATGTCCATAATCAGAAACAAGGGCGATATAAACCCCGCTGTAAACATCCTGAATAACGGCTGCATCAGCAATCTGCCGGACGACTATTGTCTTGAAATTCCGGCGGTTTTCGGCCAGTTTGGATTCAAAGCATTGACTCTCGGCGTTTTGCCGGAACCTGTAGCGGAAGTTGTCGGAAAGATGGGCGCCATCCATAAACTTACGGCCGACTCCGCAATAACAGGAGACAGGAAACTTGCGATGAAAGCCCTGATGCTAGACCCGCTTCTTAAAGATTTTAAGAACGCCGAAGTCCTGCTTGAGGAAATGCTCGTAAAGCAGAAGAGATATCTTCCGAGGTATTTCAAATAGCGTGAGAAACACAGTTAAAAGGTCAAAAAAAGGCGCGGCAATATTGGGCGCAGTTGGAATTATTACCGGTCTGGCAATTGCTGCGGGACTGGGCCTTTCTTCCTCGGGAAAGAATGCGCCAGGCCTTCGTCAGGCAGAGAGCCTGCAGGATGCTTTTGTCTCGGTTTCAGAGACACTCGCCCCGAGCGTAGTAAATATCAGCACTGAACAGGTGCTGAAGTACCGCTACTACGGCTACAACTTTAACGACCTTTTTGACCGTTTCTTCAACTTCGATGACGCGCTTCAACGCCCGCGCGAAAAACAATATAAACGGACGGGGCTCGGCACAGGCCTAATCGTTTCAGAAGACGGGTATATCCTTACAAATTTCCACGTTATCAAAGAGATGACAAAAATTACGGTTATCCTTTCCGACAAAAGCAGTTATACCGGAACAGTCACCGGAGCCGACAAGGCCAGAGACCTCGCCTTAATTAAGATCAATCCTGGCAGAAAACTTGTAAAAGCCGCGCTGGGCGACTCCTCAAGAGTCAGGGTTGGACAATGGGCGGTTGCCGTCGGGAATCCCTTTGGTTACGACCATACCGTCACCGCGGGCATTGTGAGCGCAATTGGCCGGGTCTTTGAAGACAGCGACGAAACGGGAGTGCGCAAACTCCCCAATCTAATACAGACGGATGCCGCCATAAACCCGGGAAATTCCGGAGGGCCGCTGGCTAATATTTTTGGCGAAGTCATAGGGATTAATGTCGCTATCGTTTCCACATCCGGTTCATACGCGGGCATAGGGTTCGCTATTCCTGTAAATGACGCCCGGGAAGCCCTTGACGAAATGATGAAGAGCGGCAGAAAACTCGCTTTAGCGGAAAAATCAGCCGGGCCTTCCGGCAGGGAAGGAAAACAAAACAGCGCAGTTTTCATGGGAATTCATGTAGCCAATCTCACACCTGACCTCATAGCAAAATATGACATTTCAGAACCCGCAGGGACTGTAATCACGGGAATTGACCAGAACAGCAGGGCGATAGCAAGCGGGCTTAACGAAGGAGACCTTGTCATTGAAGCAGACAAACAGAAGATAAACAACACGGATGATTTCCGCAGGATAACTTCAAAAGCCAATCAGGATAACGGCGTCCTTATAGTAATAAAACGCTCCGGAAAGGTGATGTATACCGTTCTTTACAGGTAAACCCGCCCAAAAGGCCATGTGCTTGTTGACAACCATTGCCTCCTTTGATATTATGGAACTGTAAACTCACTAATACTTCAATGTTTTTCTGAGTTTTGCTCCGAATCTGTGTAATTCGAGGAAAAATGAAGAAGAAGAACGAATTTCAGGGAATATTATGGGTCGCTTCGGCGCTCTTTCTTTTCACCGCGCTGGTACCTTTTGATATCCTTGGTGTCTTCGGTAAGTACCTGCGTTCCGCTTTTTACCTTCTTTTCGGCTATGTTTCCTTCCTGTTTCCTGTCTTGTTTGCCGTCATAGGCATTTACGCTTTCAAGGCCGAAAAAATTGATAAGCGTGAGCTGAAAGGGGCAGGTTTATTTGTTATACTTGCAGGCCTTTGTGTCTTCCAGTTTCTCTTTGGAATTGACAAGATAATGAACGTAAATTGTATCAGCGATCTCAGCGATAATGACCAGTTCGGGATTTTACTCGGCGGTTTCCTTGTAAATTACACGGGGACCCTGGGCGCAGGTTTTATAGCTTTCCTTTCGCTTGTTCTCGGCATTTACCTTCTTGAATTTGACAATCACGCTAAAGGAATCCTCGCCCGCTGTTACGCCTGGCTTGCAGAATTATTCAAGCAGCCTTCAGCTGCTGCTGTTTCAGCCCGACAGAGGAAAGACGAAAAACCTCCGGCCGGAGCCGACAAAAGCGCAATAGTAATCCCCAGGATACCTGACGCTTCACCACGACAGGAAAAACCGCAGAAAGAAACAAAACTGGAAAAAAAGAAGGAGCCGGCGGGGAAAAAGGCTCCCGGAGAAATATCCTTTGAACTTCCAACGGTAGATTTGTTGAATGAAAAACCTAAGCCGGTTAATTCTGAAGAGGACATAAAACGATATTCGGAGATAATTGAAAAAACTCTTGCCACTTTTGACATAAAGGTAAAAGTTACCAATGCGGTTTCAGGTCCGGTTATAACCAGGTTCGAGCTTAAGCCGGACGCCGGAACTAAAGTCAGCAAGATATCGGCGCTGCAAAACGACCTGGCGCTTAACCTGAAGGCGACCAGAATCAGAATAATCGCTCCGCTTCCGGGCGTCGGCGCCGTAGGCATAGAAGTGCCCAATAAGAATCCCGTAATAGTAAGCCTCCGTGAAATGCTTGAAGACTCTGAGTTCACAAATTCCAACGGCAAGATGCCTGTGGTTATAGGCAAAACCGTAGACGGGAAAGCAGTAATCTCCGACCTGGCTGAGATGCCCCATCTTCTGGTTGCGGGAGCTACAGGATCCGGGAAAAGCGTCTGTCTCAACACCATCATCATGAGCCTGCTTTACAGATTCAATCCGGCCGAACTCAAGCTGCTGCTGATAGACCCAAAGCGCGTCGAATTCAGCCTCTACCGGGACATACCGCATCTATATACCCCTATAATAACTGAGACTAAAAAGGCCACACAGGCCCTGAATGCCGTAAGTTACGAAATGCACAACAGATACACGAGGCTTTCCGAAATTGGCGCCCGCGACATCGCGTCTTATAACGCGGCTTCGGATGTCAAAATGCCTTACATTGTTGTGATAATTGATGAGCTTGCTGACCTTATGCTCCTCGAAGCCAGGCAGGTTGAGGAAGTAATCACCCGGCTGGCCCAACTTTCGCGCGCGGTCGGAATACATCTTGTATTCGCCACGCAACGCCCTTCCGCGGACATAATCACAGGAGTAATTAAAGCAAACTTCCCCTCAAGAATAGCGTTACAGGTGTTTTCAATGACAGACTCGCGCGTCATTCTTGATACCGGGGGGGCCGAGAATCTTCTGGGCAAGGGAGATATGCTCTTCTCGCTGGCGTCGTTCCCAGAACCATTAAGGGTTCAGTGCCCGTATGTGTCTTCCGGAGAAGTAAAAAAGGTAATGGATTCCTGGAAGAGCCAGGCAAAACCGGAATACTTCCAGATTGAAACAGCGCCGGCGGCTTCCGGTTTTGATGAAACAGGCGACGATGAAGGACTGTTCCGCAAAGCGCTGATTGTCGTCAAAGAAAGAAAAAGAGCTTCGGCCAATCTGCTTAAAGGCGCGCTTCATGTCAGCGACGGCAAAGCCGCGAATCTTATCAGTATTATGGAAACAAACGGATTAATCGGACCGTCCCAGGGTTCAAAGCCCCGAGACATTTATTATGAGAAGATAGAAGAGCTTTTAAAGACTAATGGCCCGAAATAATATTAAATTTATCCTGCCGTTTCTATTCTTGTCTCTTCAGTTGACCGCTATGACTGGAGATGAAGCCGTAGGATATTTTGAGACTATGTTTTCCCATAAAGTGGCTGTTTTCAGCGCCGAAATAGAACAGACTACTTATTCAGATCTGTCCGACCCTGCGGTTATGAAAGGCAGGCTCACTTTGAAAAAACCGGATAAGTTCTCTATTGAATACAAAGAACCTGAAGAACAACTGGTAAAATGTGATGGCAGTAGAGTCTGGATTTACATGCCTTCCATGAAGCAGGCGGTCACGCAGGACGTGAAGGATGTCAAGAACCGCGAAAATATACTATTTGGTTTCTCGAGATTTCTTTCAACCTTGCGGCGCGATTTTACGAATACAATTACAAGTAGCCAGGGTTCTGAAAACCTGGTTTCAATAGAGTCTGTTCCAAAGTCAACGAAACCGGATTTCAGAAAAGTGGTTTTCCTGGTAGACCGCAACACCTGGCTTCCGGAAAAAATAACGGTTTATTATTCAGAAACAAGCTTTGTTTTTATTAAATTCAGCAATATAAGGATCAACGGCGCCGCCAACGATCGGCTCTTTGAGTTTACGCCGCCTGAAGGGACAACTGTAGTTGACGCGCTTAAATGAAGACCTTGGTCTGAAGGCGAAATCTTTTGCTAGGGAGAAAAAATGAACGAGAACCTGTTAGGACACAAACTAAAGCTTGAAAGAGAGGCCAAAGGATTTACCCTTGAAAAGATTTCGGATGAGCTCCGAATTCCGCTAAAATTTCTTGAAGGGATGGAGCGTAACGACTTTACCGGTTTTCCGGGTCCTACTTACGAAAGGGCCTTCCTGAGAACCTATGCAAAACATCTTGGCCTTAACGGCGATGAATTGATGTTGCTTTACAGGGAACTCAAAGGCGATACCACAGTAACACCGGCAATTGAACCTGAAGATGAATTTACCAGGGAAACCTTCCATTTACCGTTCAGGAAAAGAGCGGGATTCAAGATTACGGAACAAGTCAAGTTCCGGGCGCTTATCGCCCTTTCCCTGATTTTCATAATACTGACGTTTCTCGGTATCAGGCAATGCAGCTCGAAGGGAGCAGCGGGCGCTCAAACGGCGTCTTCCGGTTCAGGGCAGCCGCGGATGGTGCTGACAGCTGATGTCACGGATGAATGCTGGTTTGAAATAGTGAGCGACAATGAACCGCTTAACAAAATGCTGCTGAAGGCCGGAGACCAGAAGAAATGGGAAGCAAGCAATGAATTTGTTCTTGTGAACATCGGCAATAAAGACGCTGTCAAGTTTGAGCTTGACGGCAAACCGGTTGACTTTGGGCCGCACAAAGGCAAAAGCATTAAAGACTTTACTTTACGGAGACAGGGGGCCGAAAATGGCAAATGAATTTTCTTATGATGTCGTTTCTTCAATAAACTTGCAGGAAGCCGATAACGCGATAAACCAGTCGCAGAAAGAACTGGCAAACAGGTTTGATTTCAAAGGTTCCGCCGCGGAAATAACTTTTGACAAAGTCAAGAAAGAGATAAACCTCCTGGCAGCCGACGAGTTCAAAATGAAAAGCCTCTGGGACATAGTTGAATCCAAACTTATCAAAAGAGGTATCTCCGAAAAATCTTTTGATGCGGGGAAAATTGAGCCCTCAGGTAACATGACCGTCAGGCAGAAGATAACTCTTAAAGAAGGCATACCTCAGGAAAAGGCTAAAGAAATCACAAAATATATACGCGATGCGAAGTTCAAAGTTAACGCGCAAATACAGGGCGAGCAACTCAGGATTGTCAGCAAGAGCAAGGATGATCTTCAGGCAGTTATGGCGGCGCTTCGGGCCAAAGACTTCGGTGTTCCGCTCCAGTTTACGAATTTCAGGTAAAAGAGGGATTCATGGACTACAAAGATTATTATAAAACACTCGGGGTTGATAAGAAAGCCGACGAAAAACACATAAAAGACGCGTACCGAAAACTCGCGAGAAAATTTCATCCGGATTTAAATCCAGGTAACAAACGCGCTGAAGAAAAGTTCAAGGAGATTAACGAAGCCTACGAGGTTCTATCGGACGCCGGCAAACGTTCCAAGTATGACAATTTGGGTTCAGATTGGAATAACTGGCAGCAATACGCCGGGCAACAGGGGCAACCGGAACATTCAGGCGGAAGGCCGCAGTACTCCTCCGGTGGCCGGGGGGATTTAGGCGGCTTCCAGTTCGACGAAGACATGTTTGGCGGAGAAGGGGCAGGCGGTTTTTCGGATTTCTTCAGAACCTTCTTCGGCGGCAATCTTGGAAACGCGGAAGGACGACGCCAGCAGCAGTCCTACGGCGGGAATTCAAATGTTGAAGCCAATATTGAACTTGACCTCAAAGAAGCCTTCCTTGGCGGGGAAAAGACCTTCCAACTCTCGGTGAATGAAGACTGCGAATCCTGCGGAGGACAAGGAAGGGTCTCAAGGAACGACTCTTGTCCAGCATGCGGCGGTGCAGGGAGAACCTCAAACGCAAAACGCCTTACGGTTAAGATTCCTGCGGGAATTAAAAATGGTTCAAAGATCAGGATTGCCGGGCAGGGAAACCCTTCCGGAAGAGGTTCAAAAGGAGATCTTTTCCTGATAGTAAAAATACAACCTCACAGCTTTTTTGAAGTGAAAGGAGACGACCTTCACTGCGAGGTGCCGGTTGCGCTGCATGAACTAACCTTGGGCGCCTCTATTGACATTCCGGTTTTCAAAGGTAAAGTAACGTTAAAGATACCGGCTAATACCCAGAACGGCTCTGTTTTCCGCCTGAAGGGACAGGGCCTTGCAGGAGGGGCCGGCGTTAAAGGAGACCTGCTCGCGCGCGTAAAAGCGGTAATTCCAAAAACGCTGACAGCCAAAGCCAAAGCTCTTTTTGAGGAACTAAAAAAAGAGAGCAAAGAGGACCCCAGGGCAAGCATCAGGCTCTAACCTGCGGCAGCATTTGGTCTGTCGTGTGGTATTTGAATATATAATGTGGTAATATTGCGATTGTATTTAATGTCATCATAGCCGGATAATCCGGAAAAGGAGTACAAATGGCAAAGATAAAAAGACCGAAGATTGCTTCAGACATAGATATAGCACAGTCAATAAAGACAAAACCGATTGTTGAGATAGCGGCAAAATGCGGGATAAAACGGGAAGAGCTCGAACTTTACGGCGACGACAAAGCAAAGATAAAACTTGAACTGCTCGAACGTTTAAAATCAAAAAAACAGGGCAAATATATTGATGTCACCGCAATAACTCCAACCCCTCTCGGAGAGGGCAAAACGGTCACAACCATCGGCCTTTCTCTCGGCCTCGCGGCTATAGGGAAGAAAGTTATTACCTGCATAAGGCAACCCTCTCTCGGGCCGGTTTTCGGCATTAAGGGCGGCGCTGCCGGAGGCGGATTTTCACAGGTTATCCCGATGGAGGATTTTAATCTGCACCTGACCGGCGATGTTCATGCGGTTACCATGGCTCATAATCTCTGTTCGGCATTCCTGGACAATCACCTGCAAAAAGGCAACAAGCTGAACATTGACTTAAACAATATACTGTGGAGAAGGGTTATGGACATCTCCGACAGGTCTTTACGCAATATAGTCGTGGGCCTTGGCGGAAAGGACGACGGCGTGGCGAGGCAGACCGGTTTTGATATCTCCGTGGCTTCGGAAGTCATGGCTATACTAGCCCTGACCACCAGCCTCAAAGACCTTCGCGCGCGCCTTGGCAGAATCGTGGTTGCGTTCACAAAAGAGGGAAAGCCGGTTACCACTGAAGACCTGGGAGTGGCCGGTTCCATGACAGTCCTGATGAAAGACGCCATAAAGCCCACGCTTCTGCAGACGACCGAACATACCGCGGCGTTTGTGCATGCCGGGCCCTTCGCGAACATTGCACACGGAAACAATTCAATAATCGCTGACCAGATGGCGCTGCGCCTTGCCGACTACGTCGTCACTGAGTCGGGTTTTGCGGCTGATATGGGCATGGAAAAGTTTATGAATATCAAGTGCCGCTACTCAAAGCTGGTCCCAAACTGCGTGGTAATGGTCTGTACGGTAAGGGCGCTTAAGATGCATTCAGGCAAATTTACTGTTGTGCCCGGAAGGCCAATTCCGGAAGAACTGCTCCGGGAGAATCTGCCGGCGCTGGCTGAAGGCATAACAAACCTTGAGAAGCAGATAGAGAACGCGAAACTCTTCGGCGTTCCTGTGGTAGTAGCTATAAATAAATTCGGAGACGACACTGAAAAAGAAATAGAATTCATCAAACAAAAGTCTCTGGAATTCGGCGCGGATGCCGCCTGCCTTTCCGAGGTTCACGCAAAGGGCGGACAGGGAGGGAAAGAACTCGCTGCCGCGGTTGTCGCTGCCTGCGACAAGAAGAGCAATTTCAAATTCCTTTATCCGTTGGAAGCTCCTATAAAGGAAAAGATCCGCACGATAGCGACAAAGATTTACGGCGCCAAAGATGTATCGTTCACATCGGCTGCCGAAGAAAAAATCAGGCTTTACACTCAGCTGGGCTGGGATAAGCTCCCGATTTGCATGGCAAAGACCCATCTTTCGCTTTCTCACGATCCTTCTCTCAAAGGCAGGCCGAGGGACTTTATCCTGCCTGTAAGAGACATCAGGGCTTCCATAGGAGCCGGATTCCTCTACCCGCTGTGCGGAGACATGCGCACTATGCCGGGACTTCCTTCAGTTCCCGCGGGCGTGAAGATAGACATAGATAAGAACGGAAAGATTGTGGGGCTATTCTAAAGAGTTTTAGAAAGGGCCGCTTTCTTCATGAAAGCGGCCCTTTTTTTATTAAAACATTAAAACTAACAATTTTGTGTAATATATGCCAAACACCTTCTATTGAAAACTAAAGCAATAGTAAAGATAATACTAGCGGAGGCAATATGATAATAAAAGAACTGAAAGACGGCGCAAAACTCTCAATCGGCGAGACTGTAAACCTGGAAGTTCAGTTTGTGTCGTTGAAGAAGGACGAAAAAAACAAACTCGGGCGGCACCCGGATGAAGAAGAAGCCTACATAATACTCTCAGGGGAAGCTATGCTTTTGCTCGGCGAAGAACAGCAGAAAGTTAAAAAAGGACAGTTGGTATATGTGCCGGCAAATACTGTCCACCAATTTACCTCCCTTGCGGATGACTTCGCATATGTGTACGCGGCTACCTGGCCGGAAGAACTCAAGGGCAGAAAATAGTTCTGCTTTAAAAGGAGCATCAAGATGGCTCTGGTAGCGGAAATTAACAGGAGCAAATGCCGGAAATGCCGCCGCTGCGCGGGTATATGCCGAAACGGAACGATTGAACGCGCCGGGGCGTCTTTGCGCGTTATTTCTGAACTCTGCAGCGGCTGCGGAGCATGTGTTGACATGTGTCCCTGGAAGGGCGTAAAATTGGTTTCCAGACAGGAATAGCGTCTTAGCAGCACAATTTCCAAGGAGATCACATGAGCGTATTTGACCTTGATGCCGTGAAAAATGTTCTCGCAGGCAATGAGAACGCGCGCCAGATACTCATGCGGTCAGAAAAGAAAACAATACTTGATATAAATATCTGGCTTGACAGCAAGACTCTCATTGTGGCTGACGCTTTCGTCGTTTACCATAACACGGCAAGAGGGCCTGCCAAAGGCGGGATACGTATTGACGCTAACGTTTCGCTTGAAGAAACTACTGACCTCGCCGAAAGAATGACCTTAAAAACCGCCCTGACGGGAATCCCTTTCGGCGGCGGAAAATCAGGAATCCGCTTCGACAGCCATAAACTTGACACCTACATGAAACGCCATCTCATACAGGAATTCGTCCACACGATGAGAGCGGATCTTGTCAGCGGCGTCTATATACCGGCCCCTGATATGGGCACCACTCCGAAAGAGATGGCTGTGATTTACGGGGAGCTGCATATCCCGGAATGTGTAACCGGAAAGCCGCTAGGAGTTGGAGGCCTTCCCGGAAGAAAAGAGGCCACGGGAAGGGGTGTAGCTTATTCTGCCGGCGTCGCAGCGAAAAAGTGCTTGAAAACCGATATAAAAGGTTTGAAATGCGCCGTGCAGGGTTTTGGAAATGTCGGAAGCTGGACATGTTTCTTCCTGCAGAAAATGGGAGCAAAAGTAACGGCTGTTTCAGACCTTTCAGGAGGTATTTTCAACAACAAGGGAATAGATATTCCGTCTCTCATGCAGCATGTTGAAAAGACAGGCGTGTTCGACGGATTCGCAGGCGATAAAATCAGCAACGAAGAATTGCTTTCGCTTGACTGTGACATACTTGTTCCCGCCGCGAGAGAAAATGTCCTAAACGAGAAGAACGCGTCAAAGGTCAAGGCAAAACTTGTAGTTGAGGCAGCCAACGGACCTACAACAAAAGCCGCAGATAAGATTCTGAATGAAAAAGGGGTCCTTGTGATTCCGGACATTCTTGCAAACAGCGGCGGAGTAATTGCGTCATATATTGAATGGCGCAGCGCGAAATCAGGAGTGCTCACATCGTCAGATGAAGTCTTTGAATTCATAGATTCTACGATAGGCAAAAGTTTCGACAAAATATTGTCTCTGGTGAAAGACCGGAGAATGACGCACAAGGACGCGGCTCTGACTCTGGCTACCGAAGAAGTTGTATCGGCCATGGAGAGCAGAGGTTGGATTTAAGTACGATTACTAATTGCTAATTACTGATTGCTGATTACAGAGGAGGAAGGAGATGGCAAAAGAATTCGAATTGAAGGTCGAGAAGATAAAGAAGGTAAAGACTAAATACAGGGAGATGAAAACAACTACTTTCCCTGTACAGGCATCTGTAAAAATACTTAAAAACTTGAGAAAATACGAACCCAGGTCAATGTCCGGACAGCCGCTGGCGCTCTGGGATCATGCCAAGGGCTTTAATGTTTATGACAAGTACGGAAACAAATGGCTGGACTGGAGTTCTGGCGTGCTGGTAGCTAATGCCGGCCACTCCAACCCGGCTATCGTTAACGCTATAATCAAACAGGCCAAGCACGGGCTGCTACACAATTACTGTTTTCCTTCCGAAATGAGAGAAAAACTCACGGAAAAACTTGCTAAGATAGCGCCCAAACCGCTGAAGAAAGTCTTCCTGCTTACAACCGGATCCGAAACCAATGAAGTTGCCTTTAAGCTCTGCCGCACATGGGGGCACAAGAAGTACGGACCTAAGAAAATCGCTATGGTATCTTTTACCGGGGCTTTCCACGGCAGAACGCTTGCGTCGCAACTCCTTGGAGGCAGCCCTGCGCTTAAGGAATGGATCGTAAACAAGGACAAAGATATCTGTCAGGCGCCGTTCCCTAACTGCTTTCGCTGCCCGTGGGGCAAGAAAGATTACGAAGGCTGCGACGATTTCTGTTTCAAGAACTTCGCGTCCTACCTGAAAAAGAACCTTAAACTGGATGCCAAGTCCAGGATTGCCGGCTTAGTCGTTGAAACCTATCAGGGCGGCGGCTCTACTTTCGCGCCCAAAGGTTTTATGAAGCAGCTGCGCAAGTTCTGCACCAAGAACAATATTCTTCTAGTTTTGGACGAGGTTCAGGCCGGTTTTGCGAGATGCGGCACATTATTCGGTTTTGAGTATTACGGCATAGTGCCTGACATTGCCGTTTTCGGAAAAGGAATAACATCCTCACTGCCGCTTTCCGCGGTTATAGGAAGGCCGGATGTTATGGATCTTTATGAACCGAATACCATGACCAGCACGCACACAGGCAACCCTATAAGCTGCGCGGCAGCGCTCGCGAACATAGACTTTATCATAAAGAACGAATTGGTCGCGAAATGCGCGAAATCCGGAAAGCTGCTGCACGCCGAACTTTTGAAGCTTAAAGCCAGGCATTCGGATATAATAGGAGCCTTGCACGGCGCCGGACTTGTCTACGCCCTGCACATCATCAAACCGGGCGGAAAGGACCCTGACGCCGACATGGCGCACGAGATTGTCAAGAAGAGCCTGCAGAAGGGGCTTATGATGTTCTCGCCCGTGGGCTTCGGCAGCGCGTCCGTAAAAATTGCTCCTCCGCTTATTACTCCTGAGGACGCATTGCTTGAGGGCGTTAAAGTGCTGGAAGAAGCGATAATTGAGGCGAAAGAAGAAGCGATGGGAAAAGGTGACTCCGATATTTAGCAGCGGCGCTGCCGGAAACATATTCCTTTCTGTTCTTGGAATTCTGGTAATGGTGCTCGCGGGCTATCTAGCCGCGAAGAAAAGTTTAATCACACAGGGCGGGATAGGGGAACTGTCGAAGATTGTCTTCAACATCTCTATCCCGTCCCTGATACTTGCAAAGATGCTTACCAGTTACAAACCGGAGATGTTTTTTGCTTCCCTGTACCTGCCGCTTTTTGCCGTTATAAACATCCTTTTTGTCAACTACCTGCTGGCTCTGGCCTCGGCGAGAATGCTCTCGATAACAGGCAAGGATCGCAATGTTTATCTTTATCTGAATACTTTCCAAAACTACACCTACATGCCTCTGCCGCTCGTAGCTATGCTTTTCGGCCCTGACAAAATGATTTATGTCATTCTTTTCGGCGTTGCCGGCGATATTCTTAATTACACGGTAGGCATTAAACTCTTCAATGAAAAACGCCCATTTTTTTCATGGAAACTGTTAAGCACTCCTGCGCTTGCCGCGACGCTTCTCGGATTCGCTTTTGTATTCCTTAAGATCCAGGTCCCTGCCGGCCTAATCAAGCCGGTGGCATTTCTTGGAGATATAACGGTACCGCTCGCAATGATTGTCACAGGAGGAGTTGCGGCCGGGATTAAGTTAAAGGACGCATTTAAAATAATAACAGAAAAGAAAATGGTTGCGCTTGTGCTGCTTAAACTGATAATAACTCCGCTCGTTATTCTCCTTTTAACAATACCTTTCCACATGAACCCGGTAATTCGCGCCATAATAGTGCTTCAGGCCTCAATGCCTTCCGCGTTTGCCGCCATAATATTTTCGAAGCAATACGGAAAGAACGCGGACCTGGCGGCAGCCGGAGCGCTGGTGACTACCGTGCTTTCTGCGCTGACAGTTCCCGTTATATTTAGCCTCCTTTAGGAGCGGCCCCGCCCGTTTATCTTTCTATTTTCCGCTCTATTTGTTATAATCTCGGCTCATGGACAAGATAAAGGAACTTATAAATCATCTCAGCCGCGACCCTGCCCACAAGGAAGCCCTGATACATGTTCACCGCATACCGCCAAAAGAAGGGAAATTCTCTCCGTTACCGGAGCACATTTCGAAACAAATGAGGGAATACCTGGAAACGCGCGGGATCCGCGAGCTTTTCTCACACCAGGCCGAAGCCCTTTCGCTGATAGAGCAAAATAAAAATGTCGCCGTGGTTACGCCGACCGCGAGCGGAAAGACAATGATTTATAATATTCCTGTTGTTGAAAGCTGCCTTTCGAATACTGAAACAAGAGCGCTCTACATTTACCCGTTGAAGGCGCTTGCGCAGGATCAATTCAAAACAATATGCGAGTTCAAGGACGCGTTGTTCCCGGAGAACCGCAACCTAGCGGCGATCTATGACGGTGACACCTCATCTTACCGCAGGCAAAAAATCAGGCAAAACTGCCCGAACATCATAGTCACAAACCCGGACATGCTTCATCTTGGCATTCTGCCTTACCACTCAACATGGGCCGCTCTGTTCAAGGACCTCCAATATGTCGTAATCGACGAAGTCCATTCCTACAGGGGGGTTTTCGGTTCACACGTGGCCCATATAATGCGGCGATTAAGGCGCGTCTGCGCGCATTACGGCAGCAACCCGCAATTCATAACTTCAAGCGCAACAATAGCCAACCCTGAGAAGTTCGTCAGCACTCTGACCGGCCTGGATTTTTCCGTTGTTTCGGAAAGCGGGGCGCCTCAGTCCGGGAAGTACTTCTGCCTTTGGAATCCGCTAGAATCCCCCTATACCGAAGCGGCGCATCTTATGCGTGAATGCCTGAACAGCGGCCTCAAGACAATTGTTTTCACAAAAGCAAGAAAAGTCACCGAACTTATTTACCAGTGGATCTCGCAATTGGGAGCAAAATACAGCCAAAAAATTGCCGCTTACAGGGCAGGATACCTGCCGGAAGAGAGACGGCAAATAGAGAAAAAGCTCTTTTCCGAAGAGCTTCTCGGCGTAATTTCCACGTCAGCGCTTGAAGTAGGCATAGATATCGGAGGCCTTGACGCGTGCATAATGGTCGGCTATCCGGGAAGCATGATGAGCACCTGGCAAAGAAGCGGTAGGGTGGGAAGGGTCGGAAGCGCTCTTGTTATTATGATCACGCTTCAAGACGCTATTGACCAGTTTTTTGCCCTGCACCCGGAAAAGTTCTTCGATAAAGACACGGAAGCCGCTATTGTCGACATAAACAACAGCGTAATAGCTGAAGCTCACCTGGCCTGCGCCGCGTTTGAACTGCCGTTATCCCCGAATGACGCCAAATACTACGGCGAAGGCTTCCGTGCCTCATTGGACACTTTGACAGCCGGAAACAAGCTCCAGAAGGGCGTGGAGGGGCTTTATTTCAGTTACCAGAGGCATCCTGAACGATTTGTCGGTATCAGGTCCATAGGCGATTCGTTTATCATAATTGACACCGCCGGCAATAACATTATAGGCGAGATTGATTACCCAAGAGTCCTGTCCGAATGTTTTCCGTCTGCCATCTACCTTCACTCCGGCATACAGTATGAAGTGAAGGAGCTTGACCTTCTTAACAAAAAAGTAAAAGCCATCGAAGCCGATGTTGACTACTACACCCAGCCGAGATCAGGCGAGGATGTCGAGATTCTTGAAGTATTCAAGCATAAAACCTACGGTAAAATAACCGTCAGGTACGGAAGGGTGCGGGTTACTGAACAGGTTACCGGCTATGTCCGCAAAAAGATGTACAACCAGGTCATCTTTGACGAACATGAGCTAACCCTGCCGGCGCATATCTTCGAAACCTCGGCTATCTGGTTTGAGATACCCAACACGTTAAAAGAAATGATCCGCGACTGCGATATCGGTGATTTCAAGGGCGGGATTCACGCGGCGGAACACGCCCTTATTTCAATGTTCCCGCTCTTCGCGCTTTGTGACCGGCTTGATCTCGGAGGAGTTTCCTATGACTTCTATTCACAGTTCAATTCTCCGGGAATCTTCATCTACGACGCCCATTCCGGGGGAGTTGGCCTCTCGGAAAAAGCCTACGAAATAATCCATGAACTTGTGCCTGCGACCCTCAAAATGATACTCTCCTGTCCCTGCGAATCCGGTTGTCCTTCCTGCATACAGTCAAGCAAATGCGGCAATGGGAACAAGCCGCTGGACAAAATCGCGGCGGAACACATTCTCAAGGCATTTTTAACCGAAGAAGGTCTTGGCAAGGAAGTTATTCCCACAGCTTGCCCTCCTAAAATAGTTGCCTCTCTGGAACCGCGGAAGAACACCGCGGATTTCAACGGCAAGAACCTCGTCTTCCTTGATATAGAGACGCAACTATCCGCGCAGGAAGTCGGCGGTTGGAATAAAAAACACCTTATGAAGATTGCCTGCCTGGTGCTTTATTCAACAAGACAGGGGAAATACCTCGCTTACACCGAGGAAAACATAGGCGAAGCCGTGGAAGAGATAAAGAATGCCGATCTGGTCATAGGCTTCAATATAAAGAGTTTTGACTGGGCTGTCCTCGCGCCGTACACTCAAACCGACCTGTCTAAAATTCCGACTCTCGACCTGCTCGAGGAAGTAAAAAATCAAATAAACTTCAGGCTCAGCCTTGACCATCTTTCAATGGCGAACCTGAGCAAAGGCAAATCGGCTGACGGATTGCAATCCCTTCAGTGGTTTCGCGAAGGGAAAATACAGCAGGTTATCGAATATTGCCAATTTGATGTCCAGCTGACGAAAGAGCTGTTTGAACTCGCGCTCGAAAAGGGATACTTGCTATATGTTACAAAGGAAGGCAGGCAGCTTCAGATTCCTCTTAACCTGACAAAGACCGCTTTCTAACGACAAGAGGCAGATTATGCTCAATCTTAATAACTTTTTTCCCGGCTCACGAAATAAATATTTTACCTGTGGCACGCTTAAATACACGCTCGGCGGAATGGTTATTCTTTTCATTTGGCTGTTATGGGGAGATTTCATATTTAATATATTCGATATTGCGCTGCTCCAGCAGGTTATGCCGCTAAAGCTCAAAGCCCTCGGAGCTTCTGATACCTTGAACGCCGTAGTAAACAAGTCGCTTGCCGCGTTCATAGCCTTTTTCATGACTCCGTTCATTAGTTTCCGCTCTGACCGCCACCGAGGGAAGACAGGCCGCAGAATACCGTTTCTCCGTTGGTCAACGCCTTTTGTCGGGCTTTTTATGGTGCTCATGGGTTTTTCTGACTCATTTGCGGCGCTGCTATCCGGAACTTCTCCGGTTTTTCAGATCGCCGGACTGACAATAACCAAACCGGCCTTGACCTTGATTATTATCTCTATTTTCCTGGTCGGATTTGACTTCACTGCTTCTTTTGTCAATACGCTCTTCTGGTATCTGATAAATGATGTGGTGCCGCAAAAGGTTATGTCACGGTTCATAGCAATGTTCAAGATAACCGGGTTCCTGGCAGTTATGCTTTTCAATAAATTTATCTTTCCTTCTTCACTTGATCATTTCAGGATAATTTTTGCCGTCTCGGGAGCTGCATATGTAATCGGCTTCATGATTATGTGTTATACCGTCAAGGAAGGGAAATATCCCGGTCCTCATTCAGAGGAAAAGCCGGGATTTATACCGGCAATCAAAACCTACTGGCGCGAGTGCTTCAGTCACAAAATATATATTTTAGTCTTCTTTACAAGCGTGTTCTACATGCTTTCGTCCGCTTCCTCTAATTTCGCGATACTCAGGAACACGGCTTCTCTCAGATTGTCTTTGCAAGATGTGGGCAATATGAATTTTTACACCGGGATAGTCAACATGGCTGTTCTTTTCCCTGCTGCCTGGCTGGCAGACAGGTTTCATCCGCTGAGAACATTTCTTTGGGGTCTTGTCGCCTATTTCATCCTCCATATTCTGCAGTGCGTCTGGATATTCAAGGATTTCGGAGAAATAAATTTGCCATTGTTGTACGTCTTCACAATAGCGCAAAACTGTATCACGGCTGTTCTCGTGACTTCCGAAATACCTGTGTACATGAGGATTTTCCCGCGGGAAAAGTACGGCCAGTTCTGCGGGGCGAACGCGATGATTCGCACACTTTTCTTTATACCGGGCAGCGTGCTGGCGGGATATTTTTTTGACCTTATTAGTAAGGTTACCGGCCCGGGGGACCAGCAATACAGGTATTATCCTCTCTGGACCGCTGCAGTGATCCTGCCGGGTATTTTCTTTGCGTACTTTTTATTGAAAGAATGGAAGACCCTCGGAGGAGACAACGGATTTTCCGCCCCCGCGGTTCTTCCGCCGCCAACTCCAATTGATGATTGTGTTTAGCCGGATGATTTGCTAAAATCTAACCATGCCACAAAACCCAAAGCAAATATCGGCTGAAATAGTCACTGTCGGAACCGAACTCCTTCTGGGTCACCTCATTGACACAAATTCCGCTTACCTCGGAGAAAAACTCGCGGAAATTGGAATAAATGTCTATTACAAGACTTCAGTAGGAGATAACGAAGAACGCCTCATATCTGTCATGAAACAGGCAGCCGCAAGGGCCGATATTATAATAATAACCGGTGGACTAGGGCCAACCGTAGACGACATCACAAAAAACGCGATAGTAAAACTCCTCAACAGGAAGCTAATCCTGAATGAAAAAGTCCTTGAACAGATACGTGGAATGTTCTCGAAAATAAAAATTAGAATGGCCCAGAACAATCTCTCGCAGGCTCTTGTTCCCTCAGGCGCCGTGGTTATAGAGAACGGCAATGGGACCGCTCCGGGACTACGGCTCCAGAACGAGGAAGGCAAGTATTTCATACTTATGCCCGGCGTTCCCCGGGAAATGAAGAAAATGACAGAAGAGAGCGTGATTCCGTTCCTGAAAGAGACATTCAAACTCGAAGAAACAATCAGATCCAGGACTCTCAAATGTTTTGGACTCGGAGAATCAACGGTTGACGAAAAGATAAATGACATTTTTACGTCTTCAACAAACCCCACAATAGCTTTGCTGGCATCCCACACGGAAGTAAAGATCAGGCTCACCTCGAAAGCAAAGTCTCCTGAAGCCGCGGAAGAAGCAATAGCTCGTGTTGAGAAGGAGATCCTGCGCAGGCTTGGGGAAAATATTTTTGCGGTAGACGAAGGCAGCATGGAAAAGACGGTGGCAGAGCTTCTGAAAGCCGGAGAACTCAAGCTTGCAGTTGCCGAATCCTGCACCGGAGGACTTATATCGGATAAATTGACCAATGTTCCGGGCGCCTCCGAGTTTCTGACCCTCGGGGTAGTGAGTTACAGCAATCCGGCAAAAGAAAGGCTCTTAAATGTTCCTGCAACAGCTCTCAACATGTTCGGAGCAGTCAGCAAACAGGTCGCCGGAGAGATGGCGCTCGGAATCATGAAACTGTCAAATGCCGATATATGTCTGGGGGTTACGGGGATCGCCGGACCGGACGGAGGTTCCGAGGAAAAGCCAGTGGGGCTTGTCTATATAGCGCTTTCCACGCCCTCCGGAATGCAGATAAAGGAATGCCGTTTTAGAGGAGAAAGAATAAAAATTAAGGAACAGTCCGCTCAGACCGCTCTCGACATGCTGCGAAGGTACCTTCTAAACAACCAGACTCTAAACTAGAAAAACCGCCTATTGACCCAGCGCTTCTGAAATAATCCTTTTCGCGACGGGAGCAGCCACTTCCATTCCTTTTCCGCTTGCGTCGCAGAGGATAGCCATGGCTATTTTGGGGTTATCCGCCGGAGCAAAGCAAACAAACCAACCGTCAAGGCCTTTCCCGGAGGTTCTAGCGGTGCCTGTTTTTCCCGCCACCTTTATTCCCTGCACGCGCGCTTTCTGGCCGAGCCCGCGCTCAACCGCATCCACCATGTACAGGGTTAACTGGGCTGCCGTCTCTTTTTTAAGCACGTTCTTCATTACCACAGGGTCTTCTTTGTAGACTACGTCACCCAAAATGTTTTTTATTTCCTTTACTATGTAAGGTTTCATGAGCGTGCCGCCGTTAGCTACTGTTGAAGCCATACAGGCTGCGATGAGAGGAGTGATGCGGAAATCCTTGCCGAGTCCTGTGGACCTGTCCGCTAGTTCGTATTTGCTCTCACATTCAAGCGGAACGCTGCTAGTCGCCACGGGAAGCTGCATGTCTATCTGAGTGTTAAACCCGTACTTATTGGCGTATTCATAGATTTTGCCGTAGCCCAACACGGATCCTATTTTCTGGAATGCAATATTGCAGGACTGGTCAATGGCTTCTTCAACACTTTTTACGTTTCCGTGTTTTTCCCAGCAAAAAAAGACTTTCCCTTCAATCACCATCGAACCGTTGCATTTGACAGGGAAGATATCCTTCTCGGAAAGTCCGCACTCAATCATGGCCGAAGTGGTTATTATCTTGCAGATTGAGCCCGGCTCGTAAAGACCTTCGAACGCCCGGTTTAGGAAAACATTATTCTTCATGGATTTATATCTGTAGAATTCCTTCTCTACTTTGTCCGGATTGAATTTAGGATTTGAAACTGCCGCAAGTATCGCCCCTGTCTTGGGGTCGAGAATAACCACGGCGCCCGGAGTGTTTAGGGCGGAAGAGGCTATGCGCTGCAGCCTGGAATCTATGCATAAAGTTATTGTGTTGCCGGGGAAGTTTTTCCCCATCTTGTCAAGCAGACCGAGCTTTAACTTTTCACTGCTGTAGCCTATGATCTTGTCCATGTTGCTCTCGGCGGAGAAAATAAGCTTTCCTTTTGCCACGCTTCTGCGGAGAACAGGGACTCCGTTCCTGTCATAGACATAATCAATAGCGTCTTTATCTTTCTGTTTCTGAGCCAGTTCCATATATTTTGTCAGTTCGGAATTCCCAGGAGAGACCACAAGGCCTTTTTTATAAGTGTCGATGGCATCCTGGATCCTTTCCAGCGCGTGCAGGCTGATGCCCTGGCCGAGAAGTCCTTTCCTGTCTCCGGGAACCAGCTTGTTATGGTGCTCAAACTCTATCAAAGCCTGCGAATATCTTCCTTTTGAAAGATAGTCCTGTCCAATTTTTCCGTGCGCGAATATTCCGCTGTATTTCACACCCTTCTCTATTGCCTGGGAGTAATAGTTTTTGGCCTGCTCGCCGTCTTCTTTTGCATTATACATAAAACCAAAAGCGTCATAGATAAGCGGGTTTGAGCTGTCAAGCTGGAGGGCTTTATTTAATTCATCTGTTGCGGCGTTATAATTGCCTGCAATCACAAGATTCTTGGAATGGCGCAATAATCCGGTTAATTTTGCATTTTTTCCAAAACAACCTTGATAGACAAGGAATGTCAGAAATATGAGTGCCAGGAATGCGAGAAAATTGATAAACACTGAAAAGTCATTGTTTTTCCTGCCTAAATTGCTCTTCACAGTCTGGCCTCCGAGGGCTTATAACTTGCCGCTAAATGATACTTTATTGTGTGTCTGTGTGTCAACACTTAAAAGGCTTGACAAAATAAGGATTTCGGTATATACTTAAAAAAACAGATACCCCACCATTCAACACCGGGGTACAAATCGGGAGGTGTCGAAGATGGCAAAGACGGATATAGTAGAAAAGATTGCTGACATCGCGAAGATCAACAAAGCTGAGGCGGGAAGGGCTCTTGACGGGCTTGTTGCGTACATCACGGCAGAGCTCAAAGCAGGGCAGAAAGTGAAAATTGCAGGAATGGGGACATTTGTAGTGAAAGACAGGGCGGCAAGGAAAGCAAGGAACCCGAAAACCGGCGAAATGGTAGATGTTCCGGCGAAGAAAGCCGTAAGATTTAGATCCAGCAAGTCTTTGAAGCTCGCGGTACTGTAAGCTAATTCAGATAGCCGGAAAGCCCTGCTTGTAAATCAAGCAGGGCTTTCTTTTTTATGAGACTATTTTCTTTTCACAAAAACAGTTGTGTTGTCTCAGAACCTCCCGCACTATATGTGGTGTAGAATTTCTTCTGCTCTTATCTGTTCTTTTGAAGACGCTGGCACTCTTCTTTGTATTGCATAGCGCGGCAAAAAGTAATATAATTTTTTTGTTGTTTTCTGTTCAGTTTGCGTCATGCCGGAGGCACATGAAACATTTCCTTCTCTTATTCTTATTAATGTTACTTCTTTCCGGCTGCGCTACGGTTGAAAGGGCGGCAGTGAAGGAATTCAGTTACCCGTCCGAGCGCGCCTACACGCATTTTTCTCTAGGATCTGCTTACAGCAGAAACATGGCGCCGGAAGCTGCCATCGGAGAATTCAAACTCGCTTTAAAATACGACCCTGATTCAATATTCATTCGCCAGGCTCTGGCCGATGAATATGTTAAAGGAAACAAAACAACCGAAGCAATACAGGTTCTTCAAGACCTTTATGAAAAAAACAAAAACCCGGAAACCGGCGTGTCACTCGCGAAAATATACCTTGAGGACGAAAAACCGGCGCAGGCTCTTGGGATTCTGGAAAACATCGTCAAGGCTTATCCGCTAAACAGCCCCGCGTATTTTTACCTGGGGAATACATATTTCAGGCTTGACCGCCTGGATGAATCGGTTCTTGCGTTCAAGAAAAGCGCAGAAAATGACCGGGGAAACGAGTCAACATACTATAACCTCGGACTTGTCCTGTCAAAAAAAGCTGATCTTGCGGGAGCGGAGAAGGCTTATCTTAAAGCGGTTGAGCTTGACCCTTTGTATATCTCGCCGCAGTACGCGCTTGGCCTCCTCTATCAGTACCTCTCCAGGTACAATGAGGCCCTTGGGCGCTACACAATCGTTGAGAACCTGACGCCTTATGACGTGAAGGTGTATGTCAGGATAGGAATTACCCTGTCCCAATTAAATAGAAATGACGAAGCAGTGGAATACTTAAACAAAGCCTCTGCGCTCTCGCCGGATGATGCGGACCCGTATTTCAGGCTTGGCCTCGTTTACAAGCGTCTTAAAAAAGGCAAAGAGGCGCTGTTAATGCTTAACAAAGCGCTTGAACTTGACGGCGGAAACCGCGAATTCCTGCAGGTCAAAGGAGCAATACAGATAGAGAATGGTGATACGGAAGGCGCACTTTTGACATTTACCGAACTTAACGTAAAAGCGCCGGAAGAAGCTGCCGGTTATCTTTATCTCTCCTACCTTTATAATAAGAAAAAAGCGGCAAAGGCTGCCGTGTCAGTACTTGAACAGGGCGTTTCGCGGCTGCCTGAAAATACCGACCTCAAATTATATCTTGGAGGAGCCTACCTGGACGCTAAGGATTATGATAGGGCCGAACTACAGTACCGGGCGCTTCTTGTCCTGCAGCCTGCGGATTCGAGAGGCAATTATTATCTTGGAGTATGCTGCGAAAGGAAAAAGTATTATAGCGAGGCTTTACTGAGATTCAGAAATACAATAAAATCCGACCCGCAGAACGCAGACGCGCTGAATTACCTTGGTTTCATGTACGCGGACAGCGGGGAGAACCTTGAAGAAGCTTATACTTTCCTTAAAAAAGCCTGCGAACTCGAGCCTGGAAACGGCGCCTTTCTTGACAGCCTGGGCTGGGCGCTATACAAACTGGGGCGTAACGATGAAGCAAGGATTAAGACAGAAGAAGCCGTAAAACTGCTAAAAGACAATGGGCAGGAAGATTCTGTGGTATTTGAGCACCTCGGCGATATATACTTAAAAGGAGCCGCAAACGATAAAGCAAAAAAACTGTACGAACTTTCAGTCAATACCGATCCGGGGAATGAAAATGCGAAGAAAAAACTCAAACAGCTTCAAAACTCCGTTCGCTAAACTTGCCGCGGCGGCCCTCATCAGCGTCCTTTTGGCCGGCTGCGCTGCCGTCGCGCCTTCCCTGAAGAAAGAACCTGTGGCCGTAAAAACGCAGGTAATGGTGACCCTTTCTTCCCCCAAAGGGAGACTCAAGAAAAAGTGCACGCTTGCCTGGTCAGAGCCGTACTTTAAAATGGAAGTGCGGGGTTTTCTGAACGAACCAGTTGCCGGTCTTTCGGCTGACGCCGGGCGTCTCAGAGTGTATCTCTACCAATCAAACCTTTATTACGATGAAGAGGTCAAGGACGCCGGCCCGGCATTATGCCGCCTATTCTCGGGCAATGCGGCTAATCCTTACGTTCTTAAACTCAACAAGAAGACCCTAAACTTCAGACTAAAATACGAAGCGCTGCAAGACGGGTCAGAACTGCCCTATAGCGTTGAACTTTATGGGAAAGAGAGCGGGGCAAAAATGGACTTTATTAAACCGGACATTTCCTTTCGCTATGACCCCGAACTTTTCCGGCTAAAGGTGCCGGCAAGCGCGGTGAAGATAAGCGAAGACGCGATAGTGAGGTCGCTTGAATCATGGATAAACTGACGCTTTTATCTCCGGCAAAAATTAACCTGTATCTTAAAATAACGGGTAAGAGGGCCGACGGTTATCACGAGCTAAAGACGCTTTTTCAGGCCGTTGATATTTTTGATGAACTCACGCTTGAGAAAACGGCGTCCGGGATAGAAGTTATATGCGATGACCCTGATATCCCAGGAGGCGAAACAAATATCGCGTATAAGGCTGCCGCTCTGCTGCTGGCAGGACGGAATTGCCCGGGGGTAAAAATTAGTATCAGAAAACGCATACCCTCGCTGGCGGGGCTCGGCGGAGGTTCGGGAAACGCCGCGTTCACCTTGACCGGCATTGACAGGCTTTTCGGGCTAAAAACACCGAAGCAGGAACTTGCGCGCCTGGCCCTGCTTTGCGGGTCGGATGTTCCTTTCTTCCTTAATCCCGGCAGGGCGCTGGCTGAAGGGGTTGGAGAACGGCTGAGAAATCTAATTCAAACGAAAAAGCTGCATTTCGTACTGGTAAACCCGGGGATAAAAAAGCCTTCCACAAAAGATATTTACCGAAAGTTCAAATTTGAATTGACAAAAGGCAGCGTCTTTGACGATAATACTCTATTAGATTTTTCTAATGCCGGCGTCAAAGCTATTCTCTTCAATGACCTCGAGCCTGTTGTGGCCGGTCTCTATCCTGTCATAGACAGGATTAAAACTGATTTACTCGCAGCGGGAGCAAAAGGCGCTCTAATGAGCGGAAGCGGGCTTACTGTTTTTGGCACTGCCCGGTCTTTCCGCCAAGCCGAAGAAATAGCCGCGCAGCTGGGAGAAAAGTACCCCTGGGTTAAAACAGCAACATCCTTCGAGGGGCAGGAACCGAAAGGAGGATCAGATGGAGATCACCGAAGTAAGGATTCACCTTAGGAATGAAGAAAAACTTAAAGCCTACGCAGCAGTAACTTTCGACAAATGTTTTGTAGTCAGGGACCTGAAAGTAATTAACGGAAACACTGGCATGTTTGTAGCGATGCCAAGCAAAAAGAAGCCTGACGGAACCTTCAAAGATATAGCCCACCCTCTCGATAACGATACCCGGCAAAACATTGAGTCAAAAATACTCTCAGCCTACCAGGAAGAAATCAATAAAATAAAGGGCCCTATCCCTTCAGCGCAACGGATATTTGAAAACAACACAGCTGAGCGCTCTGGAATATCAGGTTAGAATTACTGATCCGAGATTTGTCGAATAACTCCGCGGTCCCGTCTGCTCAAGACAAAACCGTTTTAGAAATACGCTTTTCTCTTAGGTAAACTATTGTCAGGCATACGAACAGAATGAAATGTCCGATGAACATTCCGGAGAAACTCTGCAAAAACGGGGTGGTACCCGTGGCAGTCAGTATAACCGCCGAGAAAAGGCCAAGGAGTATTGTGTTCCGGTTTGCTTCGCCGGTCCCGCAACTAAACCAGAAAATAGCCGTGTAATAGGCAAATATGACCGCGATGTAGTGCGAAAGCCAGGAAGAAGGAGATATATAGAATACCAGCAGGAAGACAAGGGAATACTCCAGTCGTCGCAATTTCTTTGGCGCCCCGCGGAAAATAAAGGCGAAGAACGAAAGGAGAAATACTTTAAAGAAAGCCGAAAATGCTTTTACCTGGCCTACCGTAAAAAAAGCAGGGTCGATAAACTTATGAACCCCTGTGGCAGGATACCATTCGGCTCCCATCGGCGTGAAGTGCCTGACCAGGAACGCGTCCAGCGATTGATTTGTGTGAGTGTAATAGACCGTTTCTCTGATAATCGTGTCGTTCTTCGCAAAAGGAAGGATAACCTGGGAGATAAAATCCCGGAAGAAACCGTTGCTCCTGGCAACCCCGAAAAACATTGACGGAATTATAAAGAAGAATGCCGCCAGGCCTGCGAGGGCTCCGGTAAATACCTTCCTGCCTCCTCTAAAAATGAAGTATACCAGGAAAAGGGCTGGTGTTATCTTTATTGCAATGGCGGCAGCGATTGTAATTCCGCTCAAATATTCCCTGCCGTCTTCAAAAAGATAGATGGAAAATACAGTCAGAAAAAATACAAGGATATTGCTCTGTCCAAGATAAAGATTGTCAAAAACAATAAAAAGGACTAGTGCCAGGCCCAGATACGCCTTGTTCCAGCTCTCTGTAAGGAAGACAGGGCTGCCGGAAGGAACAGATTGCAGCATTTTTAGAACAAGAAAGATTGCCGCAAAAAGCAGCGCCACGGAGAAAGCAATCCAAAGCCCGAAAGCTACCTTCGCCTGAAAAACAGCAAAAGGAGCAACAACGCAATAAAAGAACGGCGGATAAGAAAAGGCGGGGTGGGTTCCGTACAAATCAGCGTTCAGGTAGAGAAGTTCTCTTGTTATCCAGTAGAATGGATAAAAATCAACTGTTCTCCTTGTAAGCGCGTAAATAAGCACGGCAAGAAAAGTGCCAAGTAAAATGAGGCTTGTTTTCGTTTTGAGGAACGCCGGAAATCCTTTAAACATGAAAAGTATTGTACTACAAATAAAAGCGCTTGACAAGAACTGATAAAACGGATAAAATCTATTAAGTTTCCCGGAGTTTACCTGCTTTCCGTCGCAAATATTCATGCTTTGCTAAAATCCGGATCAACAATCACAAATAACATTTTACAGGCGTTTTTCCGCAAGTTACCCGCATTAACAGCCTCAGCACAATCGAAAGATTCCATATGGAGGGTTTAGATGGACATAGTTGAACTGAAGAAAAAAAAGATAGCCGAGCTTGTCAAGATGGCTCAGGATATGCGCCTTGAAGAGATTAGCGGTCTAAAAAAACAGGACTTGATTTTCAAGCTCCTGCAGGGGCAGAGCGCAAAAGACGGACTAGAATTCAAGGACGGAGTTCTAGAAGTCCTCCCGGACGGTTTCGGCTTTTTGAGGTCGCCTAACTACAACTATCTCCCGTCCCCGGACGATATTTATGTGTCACCCTCTCAGATCAGGAAATTCGATCTTAAAAAAGGCGATACAGTCTCCGGCCAGGCACGACCGCCGAAAGAGGGAGAAAGGTATTTCGCGCTCTTGAAGATAGAAGCAGTAAATTCCGAACCGCCCGAAAGCGCAAAAACAAGGATACTTTTCGATAACCTTACGCCGCTTTATCCCACAAAGAAGATAATACTCGAACGCGAACCCTCTGAAGTTTCAATGAGGATAATGGACCTTATCTGCCCTATCGGCAAAGGTCAAAGAGGCCTCATTACTTCGCCGCCGAAAGCCGGGAAAACTATACTTCTGCAAAAGATAGCAAACAGCATAACCTTGAATCATCCGGAGATTTACCTTATAATCCTTCTCATAGATGAGCGCCCGGAAGAAGTCACGGATATGCAGCGCTCCGTTAAGGCAGAAGTAGTCAGTTCCACGTTCGACGAAGTACCGGAAAGACACGTGCAGGTCGCCGAGATGGTTATAGAAAAAGCCAAGAGGCTCGTAGAATACAAGAAAGACGTTGTAATACTTCTCGACAGCATTACGAGGCTGGGACGGGCTTACAACACCGTAGTGCCTTCCTCAGGAAAAGTACTCTCTGGCGGCGTTGATTCTAACGCCCTGCAGAAACCTAAACGTTTCTTCGGAGCTGCCAGGGACATAGAAGAAGGCGGGAGTTTGACCATAATTGCCACCGCTCTTGTAGATACAGGCTCGCGCATGGACGAAGTAATCTTCGAGGAATTCAAAGGCACCGGTAATATGGAAGTCGTCCTTGACAGAAAACTTGTGGATAAACGGGTATTCCCGGCAATAGATGTGAACAGGTCAAGTACCAGAAGGGAAGAACTCCTGATGTCGCCGGCTGACCTTTCCAAGGTTTGGATGCTAAGAAAACTCTGGGACGCGAAACCTTCAGATGAAGCAATGGCGCTTTTCATTGAAAAACTGAAAAGGACAAAGAGCAACAAAGAATTTCTTTCTAACATGAGAGCGATAGACTAAACCGGCCTTCGGCCGGATTTAAATATCATTTAAACAGGAGATAAAACCATGAAAGCCAAGATACACCCGCAATACAAAGAGACCGACATAGCGTGCGCCTGCGGCAATGTCATCAAGACCCGTTCAACAAAACCGGGCATCAAGATCGAAGTCTGCTCGGCATGCCATCCTTTCTACACCGGACAGCAGAAGCTGGTTGACACAGCGGGAAGGGTTGACAAGTTCAAGAAGAGAGTCGCCGCAACCAAAGAAAAAGCAGACAAGAAAGCGGCTGCAGCAAAACCTGCGGTAAAAACCGAAGCCAAAGCATAAGGAGTATGCTAGACAAGCTGAAAGCTATAGAGAAGGAATACGAAGAACTTACAAAAGTCCTTTCAGATCCTGCTACTGCAAGCGACAAGCAGAAGTACCAGGCTTCAATGAAGCGGCTGTCTTCGCTTTCTGTGCTTGTTGAAAAAGCCGCTGTCTACCGCAAGCTGGTCTGCGACCTGGAAGGCGGCGCTGAAATGACCAAAGTCGCTGACGCGGAACTTGCGGAAATGGCAAGAACCGAAGTTAAAGAACTTGAAACAAAAAGAATAGAGATGGAGAAGGAGATTAAATACCTTCTCATCCCGAAAGACCCGAACGACGAGAAGAACACCATCGTCGAAATACGGGCCGGCACCGGCGGCGACGAGGCAGCTCTCTTTGCCGCCGAACTTTTTAGAATGTACTCCCGTTACGCCGAGAAAAAGAACTGGAAAATTGAAATCTTAAGCTCCAGCCCGACGGGACTTGGCGGCTTCAAGGAGATTGTATTTTCCATGGAAGGCGGTGATGTCTACGGCAAGATGAGATACGAAAGCGGAGTACACCGCGTTCAGAGAGTGCCCGCAACCGAAGCCTCGGGACGTATTCACACCTCAACCGTCACGGTAGCTGTGATGCCTGAAGCGGAGGAGGTTGACCTGGATGTCAAACAGAGCGATATCAGAATAGACCTTTACTGCTCTTCGGGAGCCGGCGGGCAGAGTGTCAACACAACCTACTCTGCGGTCAGGCTCACACATGAACCGACAGGCATTGTAGTTGCCTGCCAGGATGAAAGATCCCAGCTCAAGAACAGGGCCAAGGCCATGAAAGTTCTAATGGCAAAACTGCTGGACTTAAAGATCGCGGAACAGCAGGCGGCTATCTCGAAAGACAGGAAATCCCAGATCGGCACAGGCGAAAGAAGCGAAAAGATCCGCACTTATAACTACCCTCAAAACCGTATGACCGATCACCGCATCGGCCTTACCATCTACAACCTTCCCAGCGTGCTGGAAGGGGAGCTCGACCAGGTCTTCAATCCTATAATCGAGGCCTATCACGAAGAACAACTAAAAGCTCTCGAAAAAGCCGTATGAGTTCAGTCCGGGAACTTCTTTCGGAAGGGACAGGACTTTTAACAGAAAGTGGACTGATCAACCCCGCCAGAGACTCAGAACTTCTTCTGTGTTTTGCTCTGAACTTAAAAAAACTTGATCTATACACAAACCCAGACAGAACCGTCACACCCGATAAAACATCTATTTTCTTGGCTTACCTGAAAAGAAGGGCTGCCTTTGAGCCGGTATCCTATATAACCGGACATAAAGAGTTTATGGACTCTGTTTTTATTGTTAACCGCAGCGTACTCATACCCCGCCCGGAAACCGAACATCTTGTAGAACAGGCGGCGACTCTGGCAAAAACCCTCATTGCTCCAAATATTCTTGATCTCGGCACCGGTTCCGGCTGCATAGCCGTCTGCCTCAAGAAATCCCTGCCTGAAGCTGATATTACGGCTGTTGATATTTCTGAAGCGGCTCTCTTGACTGCAAGAAAGAACGCGAGAGCGAATGGTGTCCCCGGGATTAGATTCTTAAGGAGCGACCTTTTTGACGCGCTTGGCCCGGATGAGACCTTTGACCTGATTATCAGCAATCCTCCGTATGTTACAAACGAGGAATACGCATCCCTGCTGCCTGAAACCAGGCTCTTTGAGCCCGAAAACGCCCTGCGCGGCGGAAGCGATGGCCTGGATTTTTACCGGAAAATACTGTTCGAGGCGCCCTCAAGACTGCTCCCCGGAGGTAAATTACTTTTCGAAGTCGGCTACAGGCAGGCTGGACAGGTTTCAGACATGATAGAATCCACAGGGAAGTTCGGCGGCATCAAAGTAGTCAGAGACCTCGCCTATATTGAACGCGTGGTAATTGCGCGCAAGATATAGTAAAATAAAATACTTCGGCCTGAAGGCCGAGAGCATTTTGTTTCGTTTGGTAGAAATATATTTCATGCCGAATTTCCGCCGGAGGCGGATCCGCCTTTGGCGGACATTCCCGCCATAAATGGCGGGGTTTCTTCGGCATAAACGAAATATGTTTGCTCAGTTGATAATTCAAACACCGGAGACATAATGGACAAAATAATAGTAGAAGGGAGAAATAAACTCTCTGGCAGCGTAAGCATATCAGGTTCAAAGAACGCGGCCCTTCCAATAATTGCGTCAACTATATTGACCGCGAAAGAATGCGCGCTGACCAACGTACCAAGGCTCAATGACGTGCTTGTCATGAACAAGCTTATCAAGACAGTCGGCGGTGATACTGATTTCACGGGTAATACTCTTTACATCCGGAACAAAAATATAACCAACTTTAAAGCTCCCTACGACCTCGTCAAGACCATGAGAGCTTCTGTGTATGTAATGGGCGCCCTGCTAGGCAGGTACAGGCAGGCAGAAGTCGCGCTTCCCGGCGGCTGTGTTATAGGAGAACGCCCCATAAACCTGCACCTGCAGGGATTTGAGAAAATGGGAGCTAAGATAACCATTGAACACGGCTACATAAAAGCAAAAGCGAAAAAACTTAAAGGAACCGAGATAAACTTTGATGTTGTGAGTGTCGGCGCCACTGCTAACATCATAATGGCAGCAGTACTGGCGGAAGGACGGACCGTAATCTCGAATGCCGCCTGTGAACCGCATATTGCCGACCTTGCGCGTTTCCTCAATAAGCTTGGCGCAAAAATCACGGGATATGGAAGCAAGGAGATAGAAATTAGAGGAGTTCCAGAACTAAAGGGTTGCAAGCATGAGATAACTCCGGACTATATAGAAGCAGGAACTTTTATGGCAGCGGCGGGAATAACTAACAGCAAGATTACCATCAATAATGCCCCTCTGGAACATATTGAGATAATAATTCAGAAACTTGAAGAAGCCGGTTGTAAAATTAAAAAGACCGGGACAAAACTAACGGTGCAGGGCGTGGAACGGCCAAAACCGGCGAGCATTGAAACCCGCCCGTATCCCGGATTCCCTACCGATATGCAGGCCCAGTGGTCTGCGCTGATGTCGCTTTCTTCAGGGGCAAGCATTATAAACGAGACTATTTGGGAAAAGCGCTTCATGCACATCCCTGAATTAAACAGGATGGGCGCCAATATCTCGGTCAAAGGCAATACAGCCGTTGTAGAGGGAGTGGCCGGCCTTTCCGGGGCTCCTGTTATGGTCTCTGACCTTCGCGCCGGCGCTTCTCTCGTGCTTGCGGGCCTTCGCGCAAGAGGCACAACGGAAATCTCGAGGATCTATCACCTCGACCGCGGGTACGAGAGGATTGAGAAAAAGTTTGAGATGCTGGGGGCAAAAATTAAACGGGTTAAATAGACTAGGTTGCCCTTAAGGCGGCGGCACATTGCCCTTTATTTAAGGCTTCCGTTCTGATAAAATCGAGCATGAAGATAATACGTTCTTCCGACAAAAAACAACTTGAAACCTATTTCAAGAGGCTTATTAACACGGACAGCCGCGAGGTTGCTGTTGTAAAAAGAATAATTGCCGCCGTCGCAAAAAACGGCGACAAAGCGCTTGTTTCTCTCACAGCGCGTTTTGACGGATTTAAAACCTCACCAAAAGGCCTAATCGTTACAAAAGAGGAATTCCGCGAAGCTTTGCGCGCCGTAAAACCGGAAATTATTGCGGCCCTAAAAACAGCCAAGAAGAATATCACGTCATTCTGCAAAAAACAAAAGACCGCGGGGTTCTCAATTTCTTCCGGAAAAGGCGCCTCGACAGGTATGATGATTGTCCCTGTAGACGGAACGGGCATATATGTGCCGGGCGGCAAGGCAGTTTACCCCAGCACGGTATTGATGAATGCGATTCCCGCGCTGACTGCCGGCGTAAAAAGCGTAGTAATGTGCACGCCTGCCGATAAAAAAGGAAAAATAAATCCGGTTATACTTGCTGCTGCCGCGCTCTGCGGAGTAAAAGAGGTATATAAGCTCGGAGGCGCGCAGGCAATCGCGGCTATGGCCTACGGGACTAAAACAGTCCGGCGTGTTGATAAGATAGTGGGACCCGGAAATATTTACGTGGCAATCGCAAAAAGGATGATCTTCGGGCTGGCCGGAATAGACAGCATTGCCGGGCCTTCCGAGGTGCTGTTGATAGCGGACAGCTCCGCAAATCCTGAATATGCGGCTTCTGACCTGCTGGCCCAGGCTGAACACGATGAAGACGCGACCTGCATAATGATCACGGATTCCGCGGAATTCGCTGCGAAAACTCTGGATGCTCTTAACAGGCAGAAAGCCTGTCTACCTAAGTCAGCCATCATCGAATCAGCGCTAAAGAGAGGCTGTATAGTTATCGCGAAAAACCTGGAAGAAGCAGCAACTCTCTCCAATATTTTCGCTCCTGAGCACCTCCAGCTGATGACCAGGAAAAATGAAAAACTGCTGAAACTCATCCGGAACGCGGGCGCGATTTTCATGGGTAATTACTCGCCTGTCGCGCTCGGCGACTACATTGCCGGAACGAACCATGTTCTTCCGACTTCCGGATCCTCAAGATTTTCTTCGGGACTCGGAGTTTCCGATTTTGTCAAACGGATAGGCTACGTTAAATATTCAAAGCAGGCGCTTGAAGACGTAAAATTAAAGATAGAACAGCTCGCCGAGTGCGAAGGTCTTCGCGCGCACGGCAAAAGCGTAAGCTGCAGGCTCTAAACCCTTATGAGGCTTCTCAGACATTCGTTTCGCAGCTTGTTTCAGTATTTGCTGCATAAAACATCGTTAGGGAGACAAAATGAAAAAGAGAAAGGCTACTATAAAACGAAAGACCTCTGAGACCAGCATAACGCTCGGGTTGGACTTAAACGGAAGCGGAAAATTCAGCATTCGGACAGGAGATGATTTTTTCGATCATATGCTTTCCCAGCTTGCAAAACACGGCGGTTTGAACATTGAACTGAAAGCGAAAGGAGACGCTGTGCCTGATTTTCATCACCTGGTGGAAGACGTCGGGCTGGTGCTAGGAGACGCCTTTAAAAAAGCGCTTGACGACAAGAAAGGCATCAACAGGTACGGCTTCGGCTCGGCACCCATGGACGATTCGCTGGTAGCAGTCTCGGTGGACTTCTGCGGAAGGCCCTATCTTGTATTTGACCTGGCGCTCGACAAAAAGAAGGTCGGCATTTTTGACGAAGACCTGACCGAAGAATTTTTCAAAGCTTTCACAATGACGTCAGGCGCGACCCTGCACCTGCACAAGACCTGCGGCAAGAACCCGCACCACACCATAGAATCCGCTTTCAAGTCTTTTGGAAGAGCCGTAAAAGACGCTGTTAAAATAACCGGAAGGGATATCCCTTCCACAAAAGGAAGTCTGTGAAGAAATATATCGCGGTAGTGGATTTTGGCATGGGAAACCTGCTCAGCGCCTCAAAAGCGCTTGATTCGGCCGGAGGCAACGCAATCGTCACAGATAGCAGGAAGATCATTGAGGGCGCCTCTGCGGTTGTTCTGCCGGGCGTGGGCGCCTTCAGCGACGCCATGAAGAATCTGAACAACCTCAGGCTCGTGGAACCTCTCAGAAAGGCGGCCGCGTCCGGAAAACCTTTCCTCGGCATCTGCATTGGGCTGCAGCTTCTTTATACGAAAAGCGAAGAGAACGGGGCCTGGGACGGACTTGATATCATTCCCGGAACCGTGGTCCGTTTCCCGAAAAGGAAAGGACTCAAGGTTCCGCAAATAGGCTGGAACAATGTCTATAGGACAAAACCCTGCGCGTTGTTTAAGGGTGTTAAAGACGGCTCCTTTTTCTACTTCGTGCATTCCTACTACGGAATTCCGGAAAAGAGAATCGATATTGCGGCTACCACTGAATACGGAGTTAAATTCGCATCGTCTGTCTGCAGAGATAATGTCTTAGGCGTGCAGTTTCACCCTGAAAAAAGTCAAAAAGCCGGATTGACAATACTCTCAAATTTTGTAAAAATGGTTAAACAATAATGCTTATAATCCCCGCGATTGACATAAGAAAAGGCAGATGTATCAGGCTTGCCCAGGGCAATCTGCGTGATGAGACAATCTTTTCAGAAGAGCCGGAAGGCGTCGCGAAACTATGGCAGCTTAAAGGCGCGAAAATGCTGCACGTAGTTGATATCGACGGGGCGGTCACCGGAATTCCAAAGAATCTTGACATTGTTCTAAAGATTGTAAAAACATTGAGAATACCCGTGGAATTCGGGGGCGGCATCAGAAATATCGAAACGCTCGACAAAATAATGAACGGCGGAGTTGAGAGGGCTATACTCGGCACCTCGGTTATCAGCAACACTGATTTCCTCAAAGAAGCCGTTGATAAATACAAGCACCGTATCATGGTGGGCATTGACGCCAAGAAAGGATTGGTAGCGGTCAAAGGATGGAAGGAAGTCACCAATAAGAGAGCCGTGACCATTGCGAAAGAAGTAGAAGCTGTGGGCGTCAAGACAATACTATTTACCGACATTGAAAAAGACGGGATGCTTTCGGGGCCAAACTTCAAGAACACCAAGGAACTGGCGCAGGCCGTCAACATGGAAGTAATTGCCTCCGGAGGTGTAACCAGCATCGACGACGTCGAAAATCTTTGTGCGCTGGAAAAGTACGGTGTTTCCGGAATGGTCATCGGCAAATCACTTTACACCGGCAATCTCGACCTGAAAAAAGCCATCAGATTGGCCAAAGAATACCAGCCTTCCGATCGTCGGACAAGAAAAAAGAAAAATTTAATAAAAGCCCGAAAGAGCGGAAGGAGGATATAGTGCTCGCTAAAAGGATTATCCCCTGCCTGGATGTCAAAGACGGACAGGTGGTAAAAGGCATTAAATTTCTGGAGTTGCAGAAAGCCGGCGACCCGGTCGAAAGCGCCGCAGAGTATGACAGGCAGGGCGGCGATGAACTGGTTTTTCTGGATATTACTGCTTCCCACGAGAAAAGAAAGATAATGATAGATGTTGTCCGCAGGACTGCCTCAACTATTTTCATCCCCTTAACTGTCGGAGGCGGAATCAAAACCGTAGGAGATATCCGGGCGCTTCTTAACGCCGGAGCAGACAAAGTCTCCATAAACACCGCCGCAATCGAAAACCCCGATATCATTCGAGAATCTTCAGAACTCTTCGGAAGCCAATGCATTGTTACCGCGATAGACGCAAAGAAAGTTTCCAGCAATAAATGGGAAATATTCACCCATGGCGGAAGAAACCGGACAGGCTTAGACGCGGTTAAATGGGCAAAAAAGACTGTTAAGCTCGGCTCCGGCGAAATATTGCTTACAAGCATGGACGCCGACGGCACGAAGAATGGCTATGACATAGAGCTGACAAAAGCAATCAGCGAGGCCGTAAATGTCCCCGTAATTGCTTCAGGCGGCGCGGGTAATGTCGAGCATATGTACGAGGTACTTACAAAGGGTAAAGCGGACGCGGTGCTCGCCGCTTCCATATTTCACTACAAGGAATACACTGTTAAGAAGGTTAAACAGGAACTTAGAAAACTTGGCGTAAACGTAAGAATCTGAAAAGGAGATTAACAAGTGAAAGCAATCTTAAAGCAGTGCAAATATTCCCCGGACGGCCTGATACCGGCGATTGTTCAGGACTACAAAACAGGCGACGTGCTGATGCTGGCCTATATGAACAAACTGGCGCTCCAAAAGACGCTCAAAACAAAACAGGTTCACTTCTGGTCCAGAAGCAGAAACAAACTATGGCTCAAAGGAGAAACTTCAGGCAACGTACAGATACTGAAGAGCATAGCCTTTGACTGCGATTCTGACGCTATACTAGTTAAAGTCAACCAGCTTGGAGGCGCGGCCTGCCACACCGGCCGCAGAAGTTGTTTCTTTAAACAGGTAAAAGGCGCTAAGCTTGTTCAAACGGGAAAAATACTATTTGACCCGAAAAAAGTTTACGGCAAGTGAGGGGTGAATGAGAATACATCCCGAGTTAAGTGATTTTAAGAACCTCGCAAAAAAAGGCAATCTTATTCCCGTATATGCCGAGATCTTCGCCGATATGGAAACCCCGGTTTCAGCCTTCAAGAAGATAGAAAGCAAATACTCTTTTCTGCTTGAATCCGTGGTGGGCGGAGAGCGGCTGGCAAGGTATTCCTTCCTCGGTTCCGATCCTTCGGTGCTTTTTATCTCTAAAAACAACAGGGTCGAGATAGAGAGACATGACAACAAAACTGTCTTTACCGCGAAAAAAGACTGTCTTGAAGCGCTAAAAGATTTTATGGCGGAATACAAACCTGTCAAAATTCCAGGACTGCCGCTATTTTCCGGCGGCGCTGTAGGCTACTTAAGCTATGACATGGTAAGATACTTCGAAAAACTCCCGGCAAATAAAGACGATGACCGCAAGCTCCCCGACGCTGCTTTCATGATAACAGACACCCTTCTGGTATTTGACCACATTAAACATACAATAAAAGTTGTCGCAAACGTGCTGGTTAAAGGCTCACCCGAAAAAGCCTACAAAAAAGGCGTTGAGGCAATAGAAAAACTTGTGGACAAACTCAAGAAACCGGCAAAAGACTCTATCCTTTCCGGACGGAACGGCAAGAAAGCACATGAAGCCCTGGTTTCAAATACTTCAAAAAACAAATACATGAAAATGGTTGATAAAGCCAAGGAATATATTAGGTCCGGTGATATTTTCCAGGTCGTTCTTTCCCAGCGGCTGTCAGCCGGATCTTCAACAGACTCTTTTGATATTTACAGAGCGCTTCGGGTCATAAACCCGTCTCCCTACATGTTCTACTTGAAATACGGAGACCTTAGGGTCGCCGGAGCTTCTCCCGAAATAATGGTCAAAGTAGAGAACGGCATAGTTACAGAAAGGCCAATCGCAGGCACAAGGCCGCGCGGAAAAGACGAGGACGAAGACGACAAACTAACAAAAGAACTCCTTAAAGACCCGAAAGAATTGGCAGAACATGTAATGCTCGTTGACCTTGCAAGGAATGATATCGGAAGAGTCTGCGATTACAGCTCCGTAAAGGTTGATGAGATGCTGTCTATCGAGAAATACGCCTTTGTCATGCACATTGTCTCTAATGTTACCGGCAAGCTGAAAAAAGGCAGAGACTCCTATGATGTCATACGTTCCTGTTTTCCGGCAGGCACGGTAAGCGGAGCCCCGAAGATTCGCGCGATGGAGATAATTGAAGAACTTGAACCTGTTCAAAGAGGACCCTACGCCGGCATGATAGGCTACTTCGGTTTTAACGGCAACCTTGACTCGTGCATAACGCTTCGTACGATGATCATAAACAAGAACAGGGTTTTCGTCCAGGCGGGCGCAGGAATAGTCGCGGATTCAAACCCAAAAACTGAATACCAGGAAACTCTGAACAAAGCAAAAGCTTTAATGTCAGCGGTAGAACTGGCGGGGAAAGGACTTTAACCTGATGCTCATAGGCTCGGATGCTCAGTAAATTCAGGACTACATTAACATTCTGTAAAGAGGAAAAATGATACTGATAATAGACAATTACGATTCATTCACATATAACCTGGTTCAATATTTTGGCGAACTGGGGGCAAACCCGGAGGTCGTGCGGAACGATAAAACGACCACCGCACAAATAAGAGTGCTGAAACCGCGCGCCATAGTAATTTCTCCGGGACCCAAGTCACCGAAGGAAGCGGGAATGTCAAACGAGATCATTCTTGCTTTCAAAGACAAACTGCCAATTTTCGGAGTTTGTCTCGGCCACCAGTGCATAGGACATGTTTTCGGAGGTAAAGTTGTCAGAGCAAAGAGACTAATGCACGGAAAAACAAGTTTAATTCAACATAACTCGAAAGGTATTTTTAAAGGCCTTGAAAACCCTTTTGAAGCAACAAGGTATCACTCCCTGATTGTCAGCGATAAATTCATACCCAAACAGTTGGAAGTAACTGCCTGGACGAAAGAAGGCGAGATAATGGGCCTTAAACACAGGGACTATCCGATTTATGGCGTTCAATTTCATCCTGAATCAATCCTGACAAAATCAGGAATGAAGATTCTAAAGAATTTCTTGGAAATTGCTTACGGAAAACAGAAAGCCTGAGGAATTATGATAAAAGAAGCTCTTCTAAAAATCATCGATAACAAAGAGGACCTTTCCAGAGAAGAAATGTCCTCTGTTATGGATGAAATCATGAGCGGCATCTGTCCGCCGGCTCTAATCGGAGCATTCCTGGTAAGTCTTCGTATGAAGGGCGAAACCATTGAAGAAATCTCCGGGGCAGCTGAATCAATGAGAAAGAACGCTATCCATATCAAAACAAAACACCGGAATGTTATAGACACCTGCGGGACGGGAGGAGACAAAAGCGACACCTTTAATGTTTCTACAACGGCTGCATTTATCGCCGCAGGCGCCGGAGTACCGGTCGCAAAACACGGAAACCGCGCGGTATCCTCCAAGTGCGGCAGCGCCGATCTGGTCGAAGCGCTCGGAGTAAAGCTTGAAATTCCTCCCGAGAAGATAGGCCGCTGCCTAGACGAAGCAGGAATAGCGTACTTATTCGCGCCGCTTCTCCATACCTCGATGAAATTCGTTGCGCCGGTAAGAAAAGAACTTGGCATACGGACTATATTCAACATTATAGGCCCTCTAGCCAACCCTGCCGGAGTGAAACATCAGGTAATCGGAGTTTTTTCCGAAAAGCTCATGATCGACTATATCCATGTCTTAAAAAATATCGGACACGCGCGCGCTCTAGTGGTTCACGGACATGACGGTCTCGATGAAATTTCGCTTGCCGGCCCGACGAAAATAATGGAATTAAAGAACGGGAAGATTGAATCCTACACGGTCAAGCCGGAAGATTTTGGGGCAAGAAAATCGAAACTGTCTTCTATCAAAGGGGGAGACATCTCCCTCAACAAATCCATAACCCTGAATATTCTAAAAGGAGAAGGAGGAGTATTCGCTGACATGGCAATCATCAACGCTGCCGCGGGCATTGTCGCGGGAGGCAAGGCCGATAGCCTTAAAGAAGGCGCAGACCTTGCAAGGCAATCTATATCCTCGAGAGCGGCCTTGAAAACTCTGGAAGCCCTAAAAGAACTTTCTAATTCCTGATGAAAGATATCCTCACAAAAATAACCGACCTAAAACGAAAAGACCTTTCGACGCTTAAAAGCCGCTTGCCGCTGCGCGTGCTTTTGAATGCCATTGAATCCTCTCCTGAACCTGTCAGCCTGTCTTGCGCGCTCAAAACCGGCCGTGTCTCAATAATTGCCGAAGTAAAGAAAGCTTCACCTTCAAAAGGGCTGATTTCGAGGCATTTTACTCCCGTCAAGACCGCGCTTGAATTTGAAAAGAACGGAGCGGCTGCCATTTCTGTTCTTACAGAAGAGAATTTTTTTCTTGGAAACCTGGGCTATCTTGCTGCCATAAAAGGAAGCGTAAGGATACCAATTCTGCGCAAAGATTTTATTGTGGACGAATATCAACTCTTTGAATCCCGCGCGGCAGGAGCTGACGCAGTTCTTCTGATAACAGCTTGCCTGACCAAAAGAGAATTAAGACAGTTCATAAAGCTTTCTCGCCTGCTTTGCATGGACGCGCTCGTTGAAACACACGATACGGAAGAAGTTTTAACTGCCTTGGATTGCGGCGCAAATATTATAGGGATTAACAACAGAAATCTGAGAGATTTCTCGGTTGATATCCGAACCTCAGGAATAGTTCGGAAAAGCATACCGCCAGGCGTTATCACCGTCTCTGAGAGCGGAATAGCCTCGAAAGCCGATATACGCTACCTGTCAGAATTAGGAATTAACGGCGCCTTGATCGGAGAGACATTAATGCGATCGACTGCCCCGGGTAAGACCCTCAGGAGGTTTACATGAAACTAGGCATATGCAGCGAGGTCTTTAACGGCTGGGATTGGGAAGAAACGTGCGAGTTTGTAAAAAAGACCGGCTATGACGGGATTGAAATCGCGCCCTTTACCCTTGCCAAATCAGTAGACTTAATCAGTACCGCAAAAAGGGCTGAACTGAGGGCAGTTGCCAAAAGTCATGCCCTGGAAATAATAGGCCTGCACTGGCTGCTTGTCAGCCCTGAGGGACTTGCCATAACCACAGCCGATGATGCCCTCCGGGACAAAACAAAAGCGTATTTCTTTGAACTTATAAGATTCTGCTCCGACCTTGGAGGTAAAGTGATGATTGTTGGTTCTCCGAAACAGAGGAATGTTCCGGAAGGCATGTCCTACGCAACGGCAATAGATTCGGCTAAAGATTTTTTTATAGACTGCGCCAAGGAAGCCGTCCGGGCCGGCGTTACCCTCTGCCTTGAACCTCTTTCTACTGCGGAAACAAACATCTTCAGCACGGCAAAAGAGACTCTTGCTTTTGTAAAAGAGCTTGGCCATCCTAACTTTAAGATGATGCTGGATGTCAAGGCAATGTCCTCGGAAAACGAGCCTATACCCTCTATAATTAAAAACTGCAAAGGTTACTTTGAACACTTTCATGCCAACGACGAAAATAAGAGCGGGCCGGGATTCGGTAAGACGGATTTTGTTCCGATAGCAGAGGCCCTGTCTTCCTCCGGTTATGATAAATACATTTCTGTCGAGGTCTTTAATTTCACACCCGGCCCGGAAGTTATCGCGGAAAACAGTTATAAGTATCTCAACTGCATTTTTAACAAACAACCGCATTGACATTTAGATTTTAAAAAGGTAATATCACTCAAATGAGCGCGGTCAAAAAGCGCATAGAAATGGAAGCGGGCTCAAAGGCCTCCGGAAAAACTCCGGAGGCCTTTTTCATATGTGAGACAAGCGGCAGAATCCATTTTTCCTATCTCAAATCAGTCCTTATAATAGCGGTTATTATTATCATTTCAATGCTCCTTTATAAGATTTTGAGGCAGGAAACCAAATCAGAAACAGCGGCTGTGCCGGCGGCGGTTCCACAGGCCCGTGGTATAACACAATTCGGGCCCTATACAATAACCTATGTTATTGACGGAGACACCATTGTTCTAAATACAGGCGATCGAGTGCGCATGAAGGGCATTGATGCGCCGGAACTGCATCATCCGGTGATACCCGCACAAAGGTTCGGAGAAGAAGCGCGCGACTTTCTGAAGAATCTCGCGGAAGGCAAAAAGTGTTTTTTGGAATATGACGAATACGATTCAAAGGATATGTACGGCCGGGCTCTGGCCTACGTTTATGTCGGCAATACCGACCTTAACGCAGAAATGCTTCTGCGGGGATTTGCATATCTTTATACCTTTAAGCCTTTCAAAAAGAAAGCAGTCTATGCAGACTGCGAGAGGGAAGCGCGTGAGAAACACCGCGGAGTGTGGAACTTTGACCTTAAAGACGGACGAATCTCCCACCTGATAAACAGCTATCAGTCACTAAACGACACGGGCAAAACAAAATTAGACGACAATTTCAAAGAACTGCTGAATATATATCCGGTAAAAGGAGACTGAAATGGACAGGGCAAAACTTCTTAATTTCGCGATTAAAGCGGGAATCACCGCGGCCGCGGCAATTGCGGTGCTCTTATGTTTTAAACTCTTAATTCTGGATTCCCGCGGACACAAAACAGCTCCGCAACCCGGCAGCGCGGCAGGAGGGTTTGTGCCGCCGGTAAGTGTTCCTATATCGGACGCTGCCAACAATATCGGCAAGAATATAATTATAGAGGGCACTATCACCAAAAGCCATAATTCAGGGAAAGTAGTTTTCTTGAATTTCAAGGACGGCCTGAATCTTTACCTGACCTGCGTAATTTTTGCTTCAGATTTTGCTAAATTCCCGGATAAACCGGAAGAATACTACCTAAACAAAAAAGTTAAGGTTTCGGGCAGGGTAAAAGAATACAAAGGAGCTCCTGAGATCGTGCTAAGCTCCCAGACCCAAATATCGCTTATCAAGTAAATCCGAACAGCCTTAACGCCCGGGATTTTATCGCTTTAGGAAATGCCGCCCATTTGCTATAATATTCTATGACGTTAGTTAAAGTGTGCGGAATTACAAGCTTGGACGATGCCCGGGCCGCCGTTGAGTGCGGCGCGGACATACTTGGTTTTATTTTTGCAAAAAGTCCGCGTCATATCACCCCGGCGCAGGCTGAAAAAATAGCAGAAAAACTTCCTCCTTTTACCGTTAAGGTCGGAGTTTTTGTCAACGAGAATCCTCGCTTGGTGCTTAAGCTCGCTTCCGCTATCGGACTTTCCGCCGCGCAGCTTCATGGAGACGAACGCCCGGAAGTCCTCTCTAATTTTTATCCATTACCGGTAATCAAGGCTTTCCGTATCAAGGATAAATCAGACCTGGCTTTTTTGCCGGCTTATATTACGGCATCAGCTTTCCTGCTTGACGCTTTTGTCGCAGGAAAGAGAGGCGGCACAGGCAGGACTTTTGACTGGAAACTGGCCGTATCAGCCAAACAAATAGGAAACCCCGTCATCCTATCAGGAGGGCTGACTCCGGAAAATGTCTCGGATGCGATAAGAAAGGTGGATCCCTATTGCGTAGATGTGAACAGCGGCGTGGAATCAAGACCTGGCAAAAAGGACCTGAGAAAATTGAAAAAGTTTATTTCTAACTGCAAAAGAGCTTCACGCTGAGGAGTATTATGCTTTTACCTGACAAGAGAGGATATTTCGGAGATTTCGGCGGCAGGTTTCTGCCTGAAACTCTCGTGCCTGCTTTACTGGAACTTGAGGCGGAGTATTCAAGAGCAAAAAATGACATTAAGTTCATCCGGGAACTTGAATTCTACCGCAAGAACTATATAGGCAGAGAGACTCCTCTCTATTTCGCAAAAAGGCTGACCGAATATATCGGAGGCCCTAAGATTTACCTGAAGAGGGAAGACCTTGCCCACACAGGCTCACACAAAATAAACAACGCTGTGGGGCAGGCCCTGCTGGCTCTTCGCATGGGTAAGAAACGTGTCATTGCCGAAACAGGAGCAGGTCAGCACGGAGTCGCAACCGCTACCGTCGCGGCGAAATTCGGGCTTGAATGCGATGTTTTCATGGGCGAGGAAGACTGCGAGAGACAGGCGCTTAATGTTTGCCGCATGAAACTGCTCGGCGCCAGGGTTATTCCGGTGGGTTCCGGCTCCAGAACACTGAAGGATGCGCTGAACGAGGCTTTCCGCGACTGGGTAGCGACTGTCCGCCATACATACTACATCTTTGGCACTGTCGCAGGGCCTCACCCTTACCCGATGATGGTCCGAGACTTCCAGAGCGTCATTGGAAATGAGGCTAGAAAACAGATTATTTCAATGGAAGGCAGACTGCCGGATTACCTGATTGCCTGCGTTGGCGGCGGGAGTAATTCAATAGGGCTCTTCCACAGGTTTTACAACGATAGAAAAGTCAGTATGATAGGCGTTGAGGCAGGAGGCAAAGGCATAAACTCAAAGTTACACTCTGCAACGCTAAGTTGCGGCAGGCCAGGAGTATTACATGGGGCCTACTCATACATGTTACAAGACGTCAATGGGCAGGTTGTTCCAACACATTCTATAGCCGCCGGATTGGATTACCCGGGGGTAGGCCCTGAACACAGCTTCTACAAAGCAACAGGAAGGGCGGAATATTACGCTGTTACAGATACCGAAGCATTGAACGCATATCACCTGCTTACCCGCATAGAAGGCATCATTCCGGCGCTTGAATCTTCGCACGCAATAGGATATGTGATAAAAAACAGGAGGCGCTTCAGGAAAGGCGAGATTATTGTCCTGAACCTATCGGGAAGGGGGGACAAAGATGTCGGCAGGAACATATAAAATGACCAATAGGATTGACGATAAATTCTCTGTGATTAATGGAAAACCGAGAAAAAACCTTATCATCTATATAACCGCGGGATATCCCAGCATCGCTGCAACGGAGAAACTTGTGCTGGAGATTGACAGAGCCGGCGCAGACATTATTGAACTGGGTGTGCCGTTTTCAGATCCTGTGGCCGACGGGCCTGCAATCCAGGAATCCAGCCATTATGCGCTTAAAAAGCACGTCTCTCTTGCCGGGGTTTTTAAGCTTGCTTCTAAAGTAAAGCCAAAGATTTCTTCGGCTCTTGTCCTTATGGGTTATTATAACTCCATTTTGCAATACGGTCTGACCAAGTTTGCAGGGGATTGCTCGAAAAACGGCATTGATGGAGTCATAGTTCCGGACCTTATACCGGAAGAGGGAGGAAAGCTCAAAAAAGCGGCCGGAGCGCATGGCGTAAAAGTAATATTTTTCCTTGCCCCTACAAGCGACAGCACAAGGATAAAGATGGTATCTGCCATGAGTGAAGGCTTTATTTACTGCGTGACAGTCGCCGGAATAACCGGGACAAGGTCTGCCCTGCCTGATTTCAAAAAGTATATTGACCTGATACGCAGGTTTACGGACAAACCGCTTGCGCTTGGTTTCGGAATCTCGACGCCCGGGATGCTCGCGAAAGTACTAAAACATGCTGACGGGGCAATAGTTGGAAGCGCGGTCATCAAAGTAATCACGGCAAGCATAGGTAAAGAGAACCTGCCCGGGATTGTAGGAAATTTCGTTTCAAAACTGCGCAAGGGAATATGCAATAATGGATACCATGCTAAAAAGGATTGAAAAAAGCTTCTTTGGAGAACCAGGGAAGTTATTTGCAGCCATTTTTTTGACGTTTCTTTTCCTTTTGGGGCTATCCCACTGGATTTCGTCTTTCCGCATGGGCAGCATCCCGATGTCGATAGCGGACTGGCCCAAAGAAAAACAATACTGCCTGGTTCTTAAACAGGCCCTGACAGAGAACAAAATACCTTATTTTATTTCAGAACCTGTCCAGCAGACCGATATGTTCCTTGGCTCTCCGGAAACAATGGTTTCTCCGCAGATTTTTCTGCTCAAGTGGCTCTCCCCGGGAGAGTTCGAATGTTTCAATATGGCTCTCTTCTACACGCTTGGCTTTGCCGGCTGCCTTTTGATACGCAGGAGATTCAGCCTTAACCTGCTGACATTTACCGCGCTGTTTTTGCTCGTCAACTTCAACGGTTACACCATATCCCGCATGGGCGTCGGCCACACTCAGTGGTTCTCCGTGTTTCTTCTGCCGTTCTTCGTCTTGCTGGTGTTTGACCTTGACGCAGGGAAGAAGGGATTAAGGACGGCATTACAACTATCGCTGCTCTTTTTCTGTATGCTTCTTCAGGGCGGATTCCATGTTTACGTGTGGTGTGTGTTCTTCTTAATAATTTATATGTTCGCGGATTTCAAGAAGTGGAAAAACATTGCCATTGCTTTGGGAGTTTCCGCGGCACTCTCGGCTTTCAGGCTGCTCCCGGCTCTTGTCGCCTATGCCGGAAAAAATAACGCCGGCTCCAAGGGGTATCCTTCAATTCTAACCCTGCTGTCAGCCATGATAATCCCACAGGATGTCAACTTTCAGCTTTATCAGGGAGCGTTTGGGTGGTTTGAATACAACCTTTTTACGGATATTACCGGATTTGCTTTTATAGCCTGGTTCTGCATACTGCCGGGAATCCTCACAGCCCGCGGAAAGAACGATGAAACAGGGCCGGCGCCCGCAAGAACAGAACTGAGAGGCGTCTATATATCCATGCTCATTCTGCTATTCTTCACTTTTGACAGATTCTACGCTATTTTTTCCTTTGTGCCATTTTTTAATTCCCAGTCAGCGGCGCTCCGTATGATTATAATTCCATTCTTTTTTGCGGTTGTGCTTGCCTCGGCGCGTTTTAGCGCCTTCACAAAAAGCGTAAACAGCAGAACGGTGAAAGCCCTGCTTACGGCGGGAGTACTGCTCATGGCCGGCTCGCTTATAGAACACGCCGGACTATGGAAGATAAAGAGGCTTGAGGCTATAATGCCTCCAAGCGCCCTGCTTAACCTTTCACTCACCATAGTAGAAAAAGAGGCCCCCCTGTACAAGGCTGCGGTGCATAGCGGTTATTTAATATCCTTAGTTGCTTTACTTATCGTTATTATTCTGCTAATAATTCATGGGACTAAACAAAAAAGGAAATTAACAGGGGAATAATGCCGCACAGCCAGTTTGTCCACTTACATAACCATACACAGTACAGCCTGCTTGACGGCGCTTCGATACTGAAACCCATGCTCAAGTACACTGCCTCGCTCCGCCAGCCGGCGATGGCCATCACGGATCACGGCAACATGTTTGGGGCTGTAGAATTTTACGGCGCGGCGATGAAAGCCGGCATTAAGCCAATCATCGGCTGTGAAGTTTACGTTGCCCCCGGTTCCAGGTTCGACAAGGTCGCCAATCCAAACACGGAAACCTCCTATCATCTCATACTGCTCTGCAAGGATGAAACCGGTTACAAGAACCTGATAAAACTCGTAAGCGCCGGCTACATTGACGGGTTCTATTACAAACCCCGTATTGACAAGGAATTGCTCTTTAAACATTCACAGGGACTAATATGTCTTTCCGCCTGCCTGAAAGGCGAGATTCCCATGGCGATACAGAAGGGAAAGATAGACGAGGCCAGGCAGCTAATCGGTCAGTACAGCGACGTCTTCGGGCCGGGGAATTTCTACCTTGAACTCCAGGACCACGACATAGAAGAACAGTTCCGGGTCAATGAAGAGCTGGTCAAAGCGTCAAAAGATTTTAAACTGCCGGTCGTAGCCACGAACGACTGCCACTATATAAAACGCGAGCACGCGCAGCTGCAGGATATCCTGCTCTGCATCCAGACCGGGAAGACCGTGCAGGATGAGAACAGGATGAAATTCGCGAACGACCAGTTCTACATAAAATCGGAAGAGGAGATGCTGGCGAAATTCTCCTATGTACCGGAAGCGCTCAAGAACACGCTGGAAGTCGCGGAGAAATGCAATTTCTCTTTTCCGAAAGTTAAAGAACTTATACTTCCTGATTTTCCGATACCGAAAGAGTACGAGAACCGCGAGGAATATTTCGCGCAACTTACCCTCGAAGGTTTAATAACTCGCTTCGGGAAAAATCCCCCCAAAGAGCTGAAAAACAGGGTAGATTTTGAAATTTCCGTCATAAACAAAGAACGGTTCGCCGGCTACTTTCTTATAGTCTGGGATTACATAAAATGGGCAAAAGGACATGGTATCCGCGTCGGCCCCGGGAGAGGTTCCGTTTGCGGATCGCTTGCCGCCTACTGTCTCGGTATTACGGAAATAAATCCGATGAAGTACAATCTTTTCTTTGAACGCTTTTTAAACAACGAACGCATAAGCCCTCCCGATATCGATGTTGACTTTCAGGACCGGGACCGCATGGTTCAGTATGTAAAAGATAAATACGGCACCGAGAATGTAGGTCAGATAATTACATTCGGCACGCTTGTGTGCAAAAGCGCGATCCAGAACGTTGGCATGGCTCTCGGGATGCCTTTTAGCGAAAGAAACATTATCGCAAAACTGGTTCCCGCAAAACTCCCAAATATTGAAGGCAGCGAGGAACAGGCCAGCCTTATTGACACTGCCAAGGGCATCCGCGAGCTGAATGAAATGATGAAGGCAAACGAACTGGTAAGGCGGGTTGTGACCGTTGCTTCCGACATGGTTAATATGACAAAGAACACCTCAACACACGCCGCCGGAGTCGTCATCGCGAAAGAGCCTCTGACCAACTATGTCCCGCTCTTCAAAGACCAGAAGAAAGGAACAATTTCAATTCAGTACGAAATGCATTCCATCGAACAGGTCGGACTGGTAAAGATGGATTTCCTCGGACTTGAGACCCTCAATGTAATAGACGACGCCGTGAAGAACATTAAACAGAATTACGGGATTGACATAGATGTCGACGCGATATCTCTCGAGGACGGAAAGACTTTTGACCTGCTGGGCGAAGGCAAGACCGCCGGCGTCTTTCAATTTGAAAGCAAAGGCATGCGGGACCTGATGCGTAAGGTAAAACCAAGGGACATAAGGGACATGATTGCATTAAACGCGCTCTACCGTCCCGGCGCCATGGATTTTATTGATGATTTCATAAAACGAAAACACGGCATGATACCCGTTAAATACGATCATCAAGACTTTGAGCCCATCCTCAAAGAAACCTACGGAATAATTGTTTATCAGGAACAGGTCATGCAGATCGCCCAGGTATTTGCCGGCTTCTCGCTTGGACAGGCCGACTATCTTAGAAAAGCGATGGGAAAAAAGAACCTGGATGTAATGGAAGAACAGCGCGCAAAGTTCCTTGAAGGAGCCAAGAAGAAAAACATCAAGCAGGACCTTGCCAACAAAGTTTTCGACCTGATCGCGAAATTCGCGGGTTACGGCTTCAATAAAGCGCACGCGGCGGCCTATTCAGTGCTCGCATTCCACACCGCTTATCTTAAGGCCCACTACCCGCTTGAGTTTTACGCGGCCCTGCTATCTTCTGAGATTGGGCACACGGACAAGAACGACAATAAGATTCCCTGGTATATTGACGAATGCCGCAAAGCGGGGATAGCCCTTGTCGCGCCGGATGTCAACCGCTGCCACGAAAAATTCACCACTTACGGCAAGAATGAAATCTGTTTCGCGCTCTCGGCTATTAAAAATGTAGGTTCCCTCGCAGCGGACAACATCGTAAAAGAAAGAGAAAAGAACGGCGAGTACAAATCGCTCGCTGATTTCTGCGCCAGGGTCGATCTTCGCCTGATTAACAAGAGAGTTATAGAGAGCCTCGTCAAGTGCGGCGGCTTTGACACTTTCAAAGAAAAACGGCTGCAGCTCATGACCCTGCTTGAGTCAACTTTGAGCCAGGCCGCTAAACTCCAGGATGACAAGGCTAGCGGGCAGGACATGCTCTTTGGCTCCGAAGTAATGGCCGATGCCGCGAAACCTGTCTCCAAAGAGGAGTACCCCGAGGACAAACTGCTCTCGTTTGAAAAAGACCTTCTGGGAATGTACCTTTCAGGGCACCCTCTGATAAAATTTGAGGATTCACTTAAACATTTCACCAACGCTTCAACAACAACCCTGAAAAACTTTGAGGACGCCGCAACCGTTACCATCGGCGGTATTATTCAAAAAGTGGACAAAAAAATTACCAAAACAAAGAATCAGGAGATGGCCATACTGACGCTGGAAGATCTTTTCGGAACTGTGGAGATTGTTGTCTGGCCCAGGCTGTACGAGACTATCAGAGAAAAACTTGTAGAAGAGAATATGGTTCTTATTAAAGGTAAAGTGGATTTTGAGGAAAGGATGGGAGCAAAACAGGAAGAAGCGGAACCGCAAGCCGTTGACGACAAAAGTTCGCTAAATGCAAAGATACTCGCCGACGACATTATGCTGCTTGAAGAAGCTGAGCAGCGTTTGAGCAAAAAAATGCATATTAAACTAATGAAGATAGGGCTTGAAGAGCAGCTGCTTGAACAGTTGAAAACACTTCTCTCAAAGCACAACGGCAACGGAGGAGCGTGTCTGGTATTCCTGCATTTCGTGGATCAGTACGAGAAGGAACTTTCTATTGTGGAAACTCCTATGAGGGTCAGACCGACAAGGCAGTTGATGGCCGAAATAGAGACATTGGTGGGGGAAGAGACGGTATGGTTATCGGCTTAAAGGCGATTACTAATTGCTGATTGCTGATTACTAATTCAAGGAGAAAGAAATGATAACAAAAGCAAAACTGGAAGATGCGAAGGAGATTCAGAAACTT
>Ga0209083_1000517_pt1 | contig 56367 bp, 45 predicted proteins | sample AM7aDNAmetaG_FD_184132 | JGI IMG/M metagenome (GOLD analysis project Ga0209083, IMG submission 184132) | Freshwater microbial communities from Finland to study Microbial Dark Matter (Phase II) - AM7a DNA metaG (SPAdes) (version 3) | ecosystem: Environmental > Aquatic > Freshwater > Lake ...
TGATATACAGCATTTTCATCTTAAATATATACCTAAAACAGACATTCCGTTAAACCTTCAGGTTAACCGAATAACCTGTGCTATCATACCCACTACCAAGTAACTCTTTGATGTTGAAAATGCTGTAGCTGCATCTTTTGAAAATCATACTTTTAGGCTAAACCAAGTAAACCCCACCAATCTTGTGAGGCGTGAATAACCCGCACAATAGACACGCCATCATTAAGCGGCATATAAAAAATAAGAATGTTGTTGAACCCCTTTACGCGCCATTTTCGCATACCTACAAGTTTTGGATTCTGTAGTGTTAATGGTGAACCAATCAACGGATTTATAGCTAATTCATTAAAACTTGCTTCTGAGTTTTCTAAAAACTGGTCGGCAATAGCAAAACTGGCGTTTTCTGCTAGATAGATGTAACATTCCACAAGGTCATTTTTAGCCAGCTTGCGTTTGTAAATTTTGGGCATTAACGCCTTGCCCTTCTGGATTCTAAAAGAATAAGAGCCTCTTTGCGAATTTCTTTCCAGTCCTCCCCTTTAAGCTCACTCTCGGGACTATTTAGACCTTCTAATAATTTTGCCTCTAGCTGCTCTTCGGCTTTGAGTCTCTCGTCTGCGCGAATCAATTCGCGCATATATTCGCTAGCACTGCTATAACGCCCTTGTGCAATTTGCGTGTCTACAAACTGCTTTAGTGGGTCTGGTAGGGAAATATCCATGCTTTGCATAGTGTTTTCTCCATTTATTCTATTTACAAATAAATATTTTAACACAAATGGCAGTAAATGGCATGAAGCGTCATTTTCAATCTGTGCCAAAATTCAAAAAATTTGACAAAAATCTAAGCTATTGACACATAGAGCCTTATTCGTGCCATAAATCGGGGAAAAATGAACTATGAAATTGACTACAGTGTAGTATCTAGTTTCTGTAAATTATTTCTTATTTTTTTGGTGGTTGGGTGGTCTTTGCCTAGGGCTTTTTCCACAATCGCAAGGCTGCGTTGGTACAGGGGTTCGGCTTCGGCGTACTTGCCTTGGGTATCATTAAGCCCCGCCAAATTGTTTAAGCTTACGGCAACATCGGGGTGGTCTTTGCCTAGGGCTTTTTCCGCAATCGCAAGGCTGCTTTGGTACAGGGGTTCGGCTTCGGCGTACTTGCCTTGGGAACGATAAAGCTCCGCCAAATTGTTTAAGAACTTAGGTTTGGCTTTTTAATAAACAAACTGATAACGCCAGCTAAAATAAGGACGACAAAGCCAACTAATACCAAAGGATTATTTAAGTGTTCTATCCAAGTGTTCATTTTTTTGCCTTTAAAAGCCCGGATAGGGCTGATACAGGGATGTGATCCGCCGAATGCTGGTTACACCAACAACATTTGGCGGAACCTATCCATGGTTCCGCCCTACGCTGGCTTAACCTAAGGGGATCACCAACCGTAGTTTCACATCCTTGTGACTGGATTCCTGCATCACTGCTGGAATGACGGTGTTTTTGGCCCGACTGGACTTGTACTCCTAGCACAGCATGGGAACAACAAACAAGTATTTAAACAAGTATTTTTAGTGCCGCTACGGGACTCATTTAAATATTCGGCCACCTATGCTTGATTTAACAACATGCCTTTTCAAATTGTCAATGCTGATAAAACCGGGTGGCCGAATATTTACACTAAATATATTTCACATTTACAATCTCATACTCCTTATCCCCCCCCGGAGCCTTGACGACGGCCACATCCCCTTCCCTCTTACCGATCAGTGCGCGGGCGATAGGCGAAGTGATATTGATGCGTCCATGCTTGATGTCCGCCTCGTCTTCACCGACGATCTGGTACGTCACAAATGTCTCGGTGTCCACGTCTTCCAACTCCACCGTGGCACCGAACACCACTTTGCCGTCGGCGTTGACCTTGGTCACATCAATAATCTGGCAATTGGAAAGCTTGGCTTCGATTTCTTTCAGGCGGCCTTCGGCGAAGCTTTGCTGTTCGCGGGCCGCATGGTATTCGGCATTTTCCTTTAAATCGCCATGCGCACGGGCTTCGGCAATAGCTGCCGTGATGCGGGGGCGAACCACATTCTTCAGGTTGACCAATTCTTCGCGGAGCTTCTCGGCTCCCTTAACGGTGATGGGCACTTTATTCATTGTTTGTTTTTGATCCTTATGGCTTACCAGTTTTTATGCAAATCCTGGAGGCGATTAACGCCCCCAGTGTTCAACTCATCCAGCGCCTGGCATGTCGCCCGTGCGCCGGAAAGCGTAGTGGTGTAGGTGACCTGTTCTTGCAATGCCTGCCTACGGATGGTGAAGGAGTCGGCAATCGCCTTTTTGCCTTCGGTCGTGTTGATGATGAACTGCACTTCGCCGTTCTTGATCATATCCACAATGTTCGGCCTTCCCTCGTTGACTTTTAACACGCGCTCACAGGCAATGCCGGCATCATTAAGCACCTTGGCGGTCCCCCCCGTTGCCACTAATGCAAACCCTTTCTTGACGAAATCCTTGCCGATGACAGCGATTTTTGGTTTGTCGGCATCACGGATGCTGATGAACACCACCCCGGTTTGCGGCAATTTGACACTGGCTGCCCGTTGGGCTTTGGCATAGGCTTCACCGAAAGTCGCACCCACGCCCATGACTTCCCCGGTCGATTTCATCTCCGGTCCCAGCACCGGATCGACACCGGGGAATTTGATGAACGGAAACACCGCTTCCTTCACTGAGAAATAAGTCGGAATGCGTTCCTCAAACACACCCTGCTCGTCCAAAGTCTTTCCCACCATGCAACGGGCGGCAATTTTGGCCAACGGATAGCCTGTCGCTTTGGAGACAAAGGGTGCGGTGCGGGAGGCGCGAGGATTGACTTCCAGAATAAAGATTTCGTTCCTCTGGATCGCAAACTGGATGTTCATCAAACCCACAACACCCAAGGCTTCAGCCAATAAAACCACTTGGCCGCGAATCTTGGCTTGAATCTCTTGGTTCAAATCATAGGGCGGAATGGAACACGCCGAATCACCGGAATGCACACCCGCTTGCTCGATATGCTGCATCAATCCGCCTACCAACACCCGCTTGCCGTCGCATACCGCGTCCACATCCATCTCGATGGCATCATCTAGAAAACGGTCCAACAACACGGGCGACTCGTTGGAGACACTGACCGCCTCGCGCATGTAACGCTTGAGTTCCTCATCGTTAAACACAATTTCCATCGCCCGGCCGCCCAGCACATACGATGGCCTTACCACTAAAGGATAACCGATGTCTCGTGCGCCTAAAATGGCTTCTTCAAGGGAACGGGCCGTGCGGTTGGGCGGTTGCTTGAGGTTGAGGCGGTCAACCAGCTTTTGGAAACGTTCGCGGTCTTCCGCCAAATCTATGGAATCCGGCGTGGTGCCTATAATGGGGGCGCCGGCGGCTTCCAATGCCCTGGCCAATTTCAACGGGGTTTGCCCGCCGAATTGCACGATGATGCCATGGGGTTTTTCCAAGTGGATAATTTCCAGCACGTCTTCCAAGGTCAACGGTTCAAAATACAACCGGTCAGAGGTGTCGAAGTCGGTGGAGACCGTCTCCGGGTTGCAATTAATCATGATGGTTTCAAAACCATCCTCGCGCAGCGCCATGGCGGCGTGGACACAGCAATAATCGAACTCAATGCCTTGGCCGATGCGATTGGGCCCCCCCCCCAGCACAATGACCTTTTTCCTGTCGGTGGGTGCGGCCTCGCATTCCTCCTCGTAGGTGGAGTAAAGGTACGCCGTGGCCGTGGCAAATTCCGCAGCGCAAGAGTCGATGCGCTTGTAAACGGGGCGTATCCCCAACTTGTGGCGTATCGTGCGAACTTCCGCCTCACTGCTGTCCAACAACTGCGCCAACCGGGAATCGGAGAAACCTTTGCGCTTCAAGGAAAACAATTCGTCGGCACTCAATGTCGCCAAGGTGCGTTTTGCCAAGGCTTGTTCTTCCAGCACCAACTCTTCAATCTGGGCCAGAAACCACGGATCAATACTGCTGTAAGTGAACACGTCTTCCAATGACCATCCCGCACGGAAGGCATCGGCAACATATAGGATGCGGTCGGAACCAGGGTCACGCAATTCACGCTGAAGAATTTCGCAGGCATCCTCGGCAGTTTGATCCAGCCTCGGGGTCAGCCCGTCGATGCCGGTTTCCAGACTACGCAAGGCTTTTTGCAAGGATTCTTGGAATGTGCGGCCAATCGCCATGGCCTCCCCCACCGATTTCATCTGAGTGGTCAAATGGCTATCGGCTTGGGGGAATTTCTCGAACGTAAAGCGTGGAATCTTCGTCACCACATAGTCGATGCTAGGCTCAAAGGAAGCCGGTGTCGCGCCCTTGGTGATTTCATTGCGCAATTCGTCCAAGGTGTAGCCCACCGCCAATTTGGCGGCAACCTTGGCAATAGGGAAACCGGTCGCCTTGGAGGCCAAGGCGGAAGAACGGGACACGCGGGGATTCATTTCAATGACGATCAGCCGCCCGTCCTTCGGGTTGACGGAGAACTGCACGTTCGACCCGCCCGTGTCCACGCCAATCTCGCGCAGCACGGCAATCGAGGCATCGCGCATGATCTGGTATTCCTTGTCAGTGAGCGTTTGCGCTGGGGCCACCGTGATCGAATCGCCCGTATGAATGCCCATCGGGTCGAAGTTTTCAATCGAGCAGATGATGATGCAATTGTCCTTGTGGTCGCGCACCACCTCCATCTCGTACTCTTTCCATCCGAGCAAGGACTCCTCAATCAATAGTTCGTGCGTAGGCGAAAGATCAAGCCCTCGCTCGCAAATCTCAATGAAATCCTGTTTATTGTAGGCGATTCCCCCGCCGCTGCCGCCTAATGTGAACGACGGGCGGATGATGGCGGGATAACCGATCTGCTCCAATACGTCCAAGGCTTCGTCGATGGTGTGGGCGATGCCCGAACGTGCCGAACCCAGGCCGATGCGAGTCATCGCATCCTTGAATTTGCTCCGGTCTTCGGCTTTGTCAATGGCCTCTTTTTTGGCGCCGATCATTTCCACGCCGAACTTTTCCAGCACTCCCTCGCGGTCCAAGTCCAACGCGCAGTTCAGCGCTGTCTGCCCACCCATGGTCGGCAACAGCGCGTCGGGCCGTTCCTTTTCGATGATGCGGGCGACGGTCTGCCAGTCGATGGGTTCGATGTAGGTGGCATCGGCCATTTCCGGGTCGGTCATGATCGTCGCCGGGTTGGAGTTGACCAGGATGACCCGGTAACCCTCCTCTTTCAGCGCCTTGCAGGCTTGCGCCCCGGAATAGTCGAATTCACAGGCCTGGCCGATCACGATGGGACCTGCGCCTAGGAGGAGTATGCTTTTTATGTCTGTACGTTTAGGCATGGAAAGGTTTTGGTATCAGGTTAAGTATGTTATTAAGTTAACTTGAATGAAGAAACAACTTTTTCACTTTCATATCCAAGTTTGATCTGTCCCGTTTTGAAGGTTGTGAGATTCTCCCGCCAAGTTCAAAACGGTAGCAATAAGTTGTGGACTTAAATGAATATCCGAGTATTCAAGTTTCCGCAATAGTGGCAAAACTTCAATGATTAAGCCTTTTTGCTTGGCTGCAAGCAGTACACCGAGAGAACCGATGATATTGATATGGTTGATCCTAGCCACTTTGCGGCCACGGCGGTCATCAATCAGCAATTTGTCGGCTGATATTTGCTTATATAATACCATTGCCTCCGTTTCGCCCACATCGGCAAACGCATCCAAAAAAACATAGTCTTGCAAGTCAACGTTACGAACCTTGCCCTGCAAAAAGCGTTTAAGTGTTTGGGCCTCTTTTTTGTCAGGCCAAGTGGCTTCGTGGAAGACGGTTTCAGGCACGACGACGACATCAAATAACCGTTGCAACAGATCCAAACTCTCGCAAACTGATAACGCAATCAGAGCGGAACAGTCTGCTACAAGAATCATACGCTGTTCATCCCTGCCAATTCTTCCAATAATTCCTCCCTACTGATGTCAATGACAGGAACATCATTCTGTTTACAAGCTGTGATAAACTCATAAATATCAATACCTGCCAGTTCGGCTGCTTTCGACAATGTGACGCGGGCATTTTTAAGCAGCCACAACGAATAGCTCAAGCGCATCTCTTTTTCTATATCTGCGGCTAACTGAAAATCCACAAAATCATTGGGAAGGTTGACTGCGATTTGCATAATATATCCTAGTGGATTAGTAGCTGGTTTAACCGTTTACTTGCCGCAATACAGCGTATTTGCAGCACCCTAAGAGTTACGACTTGTATCGTTCCCCCGCAGAGAGCCACTGCCATAAAGTTTAGCCGTTCGTGGTGAGCTTGTCGAACCATGAACGGATTAACGATCAATGCTGTAAAATTTTCTGTTCACCCTTCGACAGGCTCAGGGCGAACGGAAAATCCTTATGGATTAGTGAATCCCATGTTGCTTCCATTGCTTGAAGCTTTTCCACTTCGTTTATTTTGGAAATTTCAATTGTATTCAATGAATCACACTCCATAAAGAAAACATAAATTTCAGATTGTCTATAATTTCTTCTACCTAGCAATATCCATATTTTGATTTACTTTTTCTTGCACCCAACTATTCAATAAGGATTCCTCAGTAATGCCACGCGACCTCGCTATGTTTCTCAGTTTTATAGAAAGGTTTTGATCCAATGAATAATATCTGCTTTGAGACTCTATATTGACAGCAAATTCAACTTCTTCTTGCCCTCCAAAATCATCCGCATCGTGTCCATCCCAAAACTCGCCAATTTCTTGATAAGATTTTGAATCAGATATAGGGGTTTTAGTTTGCATATCTCTTTCTCTCTTTATCTGTCGCGTCTCTTGCTGAGACAATGATAGCCTGACTGTCCTTGGTATAGACGAAAAATACACTCAGAAAACGACCCGTGGTTGTCTTACCAAATGCCGCCTAAACATCTTCACCAGCCTTAAAACCTGATTCCTTGAGTATAAATCTTGACTTATTATTCAGAACATCAATGACTTCTTCGGTCTCTAGGTTATGCTTCCAATGCAACTTATCGACTATATCTTCCAGCCAGATTATTCTATTGATTTCCATAGATTATTAATTACTTTCATTATCGTTCCCACGCTCTGCGTCACTGCCATTAAGTTAAGCCGTCATTCCGGCAAGGACCGCCGGAATCCAGATTGCATGGATGCCCAAGACCCCGCCGTCCATGGAGCCTAGGTTCCGGCGATGCATGCCGGAACGACGACGTTCTGGGTTTTGCTGAAACATCTTCCTAAACTTGACGGCCTAGATGCTAATACATCACAAGGAGTCCCGTTTTGTATTTATGTACAGCATTTTTTCTTAACAAAGGGTAATAATAAAGGACGCTCAACCAAACCATCTTGCGTATATGTGCCTTGCAAAATAATATGACCTAAAAGTAACTCTTTGATATTAAAAATGCTGTAGCTTTAAGAGAATTAATTTCCTGCATAAGATGGTAAGAATTTACTTCAACTACTCTTTCATCAATAACTTGCCACCATTGTTCTGCGCCATTGAATGTAGTACCTTGCTTATTAAGTTTTGGCTCTATACCAAGAATTAGCACACCCTCAATGTCATTTAGAACTTCAGTAATGGAATTTGAATTATCATATTTATTTGACAGTGAGCCGTCTTTATTGACTTTTTTGAGACCAAACCAACTAAAATATACCCAGCGATTCCAAATGTGATCATCAAAGTGATTTCTGAGTCTGGTTATTAGGGTGTTACAGCGTTTTCAACATCAAAGAGTTACTTGATAGTGGGTATGTTGGTGCAGGTCATTCTGTTAATTTTAGTGCTAACTGAATATCCATTCTTTAGTTATTTTTTTAAAGATGAAAACGCTGTACATAAAAATCGCATCATTCTTGTAAAAACATAGGCCAACCAATCGTTTAAAAACATACTATAATGGATCCATGGGCTTCCTTCAATGGCACGTTAACCCGGCCACACAGCTTAAATTTGGGAGACTGACATGAACGCACTTTCCAAAGACCTACGACAGCGGATTTTGAATTACGCGTTGAACCACTCGGTTCGTCAAACCGCCATTAAATAATCTCCCTCTATTTTGACTTAGGTGATTTCCAATAATGAATCCACCAAAACCGAAATGAATTGTCCACGAAAATCACCAACAATTCCTCCACAAATCACCTTGCCAAGCTGGAGCTTGGCGTTCCTTCTGGGAGCGCCAAGCCCCAGCTTGGCCTTTGGATGGGATGTTCTTTATTGGATATCACCTTAATGCTGGCTCTATGGGAATTTGAGTGGAAAGCGATCCTAGTCAACTAGCTACTCACTTTGAAAACAATAGCATGCTTGCTTGCTGTCACTAGTCACCATTCAAATTCCCAAAGAACCAAGATGATGCACAAATCGCCCCGTTCATGTACCTTATTACTCGATTGATGCGGCTCGCAAACTCACCGCATCCTAGAAACTAATTATTTGGTCAACCCAGCACTATTCATAATGCGTCCACATCCGTATGATCTTAACCGTCCTTTCTTCCTGTAAAACTTGATAAACCAGCCGATGCTGTAGGTTGATGCGCCGGGAATAAGCACCGGATAAATCGCCCACCAACTTTTCGTAACGGGGTGGAGTTTGGAATGGGTTCTCTCGCAATACAGTTAAAAGCTCTTCTGCCTTTTCTTTTAAACCCGCAGCAGCTAGTTTTGCTGCATCCTTCTGAGCTTGCTTGGTATAAACCAAACGCCAACTCACCAATCCAACTCCGTTCCACATTCAGCTAGGGGGGTTACCAGACCTTCACAAATGGAGTCCCGCATACCCTGAATGGAAAGAAGATGCAAAGTTTCTTGGATAGCACTCCAATCTTCTTGGGCTACAAGGATTGCACTATTTGTAGACCCGGTTATCTCAATAGGCTCGTGTGATTTTACTACCTCGTCAATCAGCTTAGGCAAGTCTGCACGGGCTTGGTTAGCAGTAAAAGTATGCACTTTACGCACTAGATTTATGAGACCGATCTCTTAACACGTCTTTGTTCACGAAATTATGCTCAAGAAATAATCTTAACTTTAATTCTATGACCTTGCCTAACAATTCTTTAATTTTGTCTAGGGATGCACCGGATGCATCTACATAATCCACTGACGATGCGTACCGTAATTTACAGTCTTTATCAAGTAGCACACGCAGGGTATTATTTTTTACAAAATTGCTAAGATCGTTTTTTTCATCATCCGTATCTAGCAATGCTTGTGAGTATCGAGATAAGAAGACAATACGAAGCGTATCTTGCTGATCTAGTTGCCTAGAAAGCAGGGCTTCACGGATAGAACATATCTTAGTGTGCTTATTTAAAAACTGTATATTCTGGGTTTCCAGAAGATAATGAAAGATAGGCATAGTTCTTTCTTTGTCTTCATCAGCTACCGACCATAGTACCATAAAATCTTTGTCTTTCATTTCACCTATCAATTTTGATAAGCCAATATAAGAGTTTTTATTATGGCGATTGACAGCCCTATGTAAGGGATAAGTTTTCCTAAAAAAAGCAGATAATTTCAAAAGTGGTTCAAAATAAGCTTTTGCTGCTTCTTGAGCAAGTTTTGGTGTGGTTGCCAACAATGCGTGGATTATTGCCATAACTTCTTACCCGCCTTAAGGACAGATGAAAAAATAAAAACAAAGAAAAGAACTAAATCAGCCGCAAACAAGCAGTATTCCGTGACCGAAAGCCCCAGTAGCACAACAGGATCAACTTGCAATTTTGACAAATAGTGAATTGAAACGTTCAAACCAACTGCGGGAAGGGCTATTATGATAAATATTAACGTGCCAACAAAAACATGCACTGCAAATTCATATAATGGAAACCACCATTTATTATGCATTAAATTTAGCTCATCCGACACGGCAAGACCTCTAGTTCTCCTTTTTCATAATATCAACTTCATCTTATTGCATCATTTCAATAAACCGATCAAACAACCCCGCCAAATCATGCGGCCCAGGGCTGGCCTCGGGGTGGCCTTGGAAGCTGAAGGCTTGACAATCGGTGCGCTCCACGCCTTGCAAGGTGCCATCAAACAACGAGCGGTAGGTCGGCTTCAAATGACTCGGCAGCGTGTCCTCGTCCACCGCGAAACCATGGTTCTGGCTGGTAATCATCACTTTGCCAGTCGCCAATTCCTGTACCGGATGGTTGCCACCGTGATGGCCGAATTTCATTTTGACGGTTTTTGCACCAGAGGCCAACGCCAACAATTGATGGCCCAGGCAAATCCCAAACACCGGCACCTTGGCGGCAATGATCTCCCGAATGGCCGCAATGGCATAATCACAAGGCTCCGGGTCGCCGGGACCATTGGAGAGGAACACGCCGTCCGGCTTCTGGGCCAATACCACCCCGGCAGGGGTTTGCGCCGGCACGACGGTAATGCGGCAACCTCGTTCCGCCAACATCCGTAGGATATTGCGCTTGATGCCAAAATCGTAGGCGACCACATGGTGGCGGGGGAAAACCTGCTCGCCATAACCCGTATCTAGCTTCCATTGGGTCTGCGTCCACGAATAGGGGGCGGACGCCGATACTTCTTTGGCTAGGTCCATGCCTTGCAAACCCGGAAAGCCCTTAGCCAGGTCTATGGCACAAGCCTCGTCAATCGCTTCACCCGCTACAATACAACCGCGTTGCGCACCCTTGTCGCGCAGGATGCGAGTCAGCTTGCGAGTGTCTATATCGGCAATGCCCACCACTTTATGCTCGGTCAGATATTCCGTCAGGCTTTTTTCAGCCCTCCAGTTGCTAATCCTAGCTGGGACATCACGCACCACCAAACCTGATACGAAAATACCGGTGGATTCGACATCCTCGCCGTTTACGCCGACATTACCGATGTGCGGATAAGTCAGGGTGACAATTTGCCGTGCATAGGAAGGGTCACTGATGATTTCTTGGTAGCCAGTGATGGATGTATTAAACACCACCTCGCCGACGGAGGAACCCGCTGCGCCAATGGATGTTCCCCGAAAGATCGTACCATCTTCGAGGGCTAGGATTGCGGGGGTTTTCATTCTTAAGTCACCTTAACATGCAAAACGGGAAGAACTTTTGGGTTCGACCCGTCGAAATCCATAAACTCAATTGATGAAATTTTAATGGATGGGGGCTAGGCTGTCTATGCGTTCAATCGTGCGGGTAATCACCAAACCGTCGGGGTGAAGTCAGCATCATTGCGAATTGCCAAATCATCACCACTCTGACCGATGACGAACAAGCCTTTGCTGGCAGCGTAACACGCCACGTTGTCAGGAATCACCATCGCCGCCACCGCTCCCATGACTTTTATTGTGGCGTAGCGAGGCAGCAACCTTTTCAGCTTGGCGAGCCGTTCCAGATGTTCGTTCACATCGTCAATCTTCAAATTGCTCTTGCACTCCACTGCCACCGCCTCACTGTCGTTGACCACCATTAGATCGATTTCCAGACCTTCCTCGCCGCGCTGCACACTGACGTTTTGCTGCACTTCGTGAACGGTAATCCCTCGCTCTCGGAACAGGCGCACAGCGGCGGGACGCACCGCGTCTTCTACGAATTCACCCAAGCGGTTGCCAAGTCGTCCAATACCGGCGGAGACTTCTTTCAGGAAGCGTTCAGTCTCCTTAAATTTTTTGTCAGTTTCCTTAAACCTTTCGTCAGTTTCCTTGAATTTTTCGTCGGTTTCCCTGAAAAGTCGCAAAATGTCGTTAAACGTCGGTTGTGTAGTTGACATGGATTAGCTCCTAATGAGTTATAAATTACCGATGCTACGCACATGTCGGCGAGGGTTCCAGCACCCGTGTGTAACATCCGTGAATTTTTGATACCGCGTTGGATCATCCACCCCCGCCCCCTCAAAACCCGCCTTGCGCAAACGGCAAGAATCGCAGACCCCGCAGGCCCTGCCGGCATCGTCGGCGGAATAGCAGGAAACGGTATGGGCGTAATCCACCCCCAAATCCAGCCCAAGGCGGATAATCTCCCCCTTGCCCATGTCAATCAATGGTGTGTGGACTTTGAAGCTTTGACCTTCAACGCCAGCCTTGGTGGCTAACCTGGCCAGTTTTTCAAAGGCGCCAATGAATTCGGGGCGGCAGTCGGGATAGCCTGAGTAGTCCACCGCATTGACACCGATGAAAATGTCCCAAGCACCCAGAACCTCCGCCCAGCCTAATGCAAAGGCGAGGAAAACGGTATTGCGCGCTGGCACATAGGTGATTGGGATTCCAGTGGTCGGCTGGCTAGGCACGTCTAGACTCGTGTCAGTCAAAGCCGACCCACCAAAGGCATCCAGCCCGATATGCACCACCTTGTGTTCGACCACACGCGCATGTTCGGCGATATGGCGGGCGGCATTCAATTCAGCCCCGTGGCGTTGCCCGTAATTGAAGCTCAGCGCGTGGCAAATATAGCCTTGCTGTTTGGCTAGTGCCAGGAGGGTGGCGGAATCTAGCCCACCGGAAAGAAGGATGACGGCTTTTTTCATTTTTATAAACAGCTAGTTACAGCAGCTTCACTAGCGCCGCCACCAAACCGGCTTGGGCCAGCAGCATCCCTGCTATCCATTTCACCAAGTCGAATTTGATGTCGTTGATCTTGGCTTCCAAGTGGAGGTTCAATTCTCTCAAGTCTTGCCTCGTCGCCAACTCCGCTTCCCCCGACGCTTCGCGGAAAGCGTCAGCAACCGCCTCCGCCTGTTTTGTGTCGAACCCTGCGGCTTCAAGCTTCCGAATAAATTTGAGCGTGTCGAATGTGATAGTTGCCATATTGTTTCTCGCAGCCTGCATCTATACCGCTAGTATACCGCAACAAATCATCCCTAGCCCAAGCCCCTCCAGCAATTCTAGCAATTCTCACTGACGTTACGCACAGGCCACTGTACTTTTATCGGCAAAGGATTGCCGACTTACGGCGATTCGTTTTGGAGTGTAAAGGCTTGCCTTGACAGGCAAAGCGAGCTTTGCCAGTCCAATGCGTAACGTCAGATTCTCATTTTGGCGAAACCCAAAACGCCGTCATTCCGGCATGAACCGCCGGAATCTAGGTTCCATGGACGGCAGGGTTTATGGGCATCCATGCAATCTGGGTTCCGGCGGTCCATGCCGGAATGACGGAATAACTGAAAGATCTTCCAAATCAGGAAACCGTCGTAAGGTCTTGCCGACGAATCAAGCGGTTTTTGATATCCCATTCGTCTTCCTCAGCGGGGTCCGCCAACCAGCGCATTTCCTTGCCAGACATAATCGCCAGCGGCACCCCTGCCCGATATAACACCCGGTTGCCCGGCAACGCAGGTAGCTTGGAACCCGGCGTAAGAATACCGACCAAGTTCAGTGGATCGGCAGCACTGATGGCACAAATTTCCCCATCATCCGGTTGTTTGCGCATTAGCCGCAAGCCTTCCACCGCTTCCGGCAAGGCAAATTGCTCGCCATAATGACCGGCAACAAAGCGCCCACCGCGTATTTCGCCACGCGCTTCGAGTTTTCGATAGGCCTTGAGCAGATCATGCCAAGGTGGTGCGGTGCTTTCCCTAGCCAACAGGGCGCGGAAGACCACACCATAGCGGCGGAGAAGCACCCCGGCAACGTGCCCAATGGACTCAGTGTCCAATGAATTGGCCGTACCCTGAGACTCTTTTTCACGGTTGCTTACCTGCCCCTGCACACTTGGGGGGTTCAATAGCGACCATCTTCCGGCATCTTCAATGCCAAAAGGATTGATGCCACGGTAGCGGCGTTTTTTGTCTTCAGGGACTAACAGCGCCCGCAACCCTTTAAAACTATCGCAATTGACCAAACCTTTGGCGACCAGTTCGGCCAATGCGTTTTCAACTTGGGTCTTCAACAAACCAGAATTATCTGCCAACTCCTCAAAAAATGAGGCACCCTTGTCTTTTAGCGAGTCATAAACCCGCTGGGCACCTCCGCTGATTTCGACCATTTCGCCGCCTGCCTTGTTCAGAGTGCGCCAAATACCGACGCGGCGACGTTGCAGCAAGGCGATGGGAGTGGACTTCACCGGTGTCATGGCGGACTGGGTCGGGGCAAACCGAACCCAGACATATCTGCCAGACTGACACAGGGCATCCAGCCATGCGGGGTCGTAACTATGAATGCGCGAGGGCAGCAGATCGCTTTCCCATGCCGATGCGGCGGATTCAAAGCCTTCCAGTTGTTCCAGCACGGCAGCCAAGGCATCAGGGCCTTCACCGCGTACATCCGGGCGGACCCGTTGCCATTTGAATAGAAAGCGTAAAAAGTCGGCACTAGTGACGGGTTCGATTTCTTGGCGCAGCCGGTTTATGGTGTAGTGATGGATGCGGGCCAACAATCGGCGTTCGCACCATTCCACCCTGCCCTGCCCCTGATCGTCAACTAATATACCGTCGAAGACCGACTCGGTTTTGGAAACCGAGTCGGTCTTGATTATTGGATAAGAAGGGTTTGTAAACTGACCACGCAGCACAAAGCCCTCGGCTTCCAGTTGCAATAGTGCCTGTTCGATTTGCGGTGTGGACAGGTCCATTTGCTTGGCTATTTGCCAGGCTTCAACCGGTCCCAAAGCACCAAGCCTGGCTCTTAGGATTTCCACCAGCGCGGTTTCCGGTTCCCAACATTGGCTTTCCAATTCACGGGGTAGTGTCAATTCTGGAACTGGCAATAGTTGGGGGTAGAGGACGCGAAATTGGGGCCAACGTTCGGCGGCTACCCACAACTCACCCTGATGAAATTTAAGGGCCGTGGCCCGGCCTAAACTCGCAAGCTGGCTGAAAAACCCCGGCCAAGCGCCGACGACGGACCGCGTTTCTTCGGGGTGATGAATATAGCCTGTTACATTCAAGGCATCATGCAATTCCTCCATGTCTTCGGCCTCAGGCCAAGCTTCTTCGCGGACCAGGGCAATGGCAGCCTCGTCCAACCGCCCTAAGTCGGAAGCTGTTGCGGGATCAAGAAATCGCCGACTGGCGACAGCGCGGGTGCGGCGTTCTTCTAGCGGCGCACCGTCGAGGAAGGTGTAGGCCCGGCTATTGACAATCTCCGCTGCAAAGGGAGAAGGTTCCACAAGATCGCGGCACACTACATTAACCTTTCCCGTCTCGATGCCTTTTATCCGCTCAACCAAGCGGTCTATATCCATGGCATCAGTCAGGCAATCTTCAATGCTCTGGAAAACCAAGGGATGGTCGGGAATCTCCCGATCACCGACAATATTCTCCAAACAGGCCAGTTGGTCAGGGAACACACAAGCGACCAAGTCCTCTGCCTGCATTCTAAGCAAATGCGGCTGAGTTTTTTTTCCGCTCTGAAAACGGCGCAACGCCAAAGAACACACGGCATTCCAGCGCCAACGGATGTTAAACATGGGTGCGGCAAGCAGGGCTTGGACAAGCAAGTCGCGCACCGTTTTGGAATTCAGAAACTTAGCTACATCCTCCAACGGAAAGCTATGGGATGTGCTCAACGAAAGTATGACCGCGTTCTCGGTCGCCGCCGCCTGTAATTCGAAATTGAATCCCCGGCAAAACCGCTTGCGCAGGGCCAAACCCCAAGCGCGGTTTAGCCGACTGCCTAGGGGCGAGTGGATGATAAATTGCATCCCGCCGGATTCGTCAAAAAAACGCTCAAACACCACAGTGTCAAAGCTGGGCATCACCCCTAGCGTGGCTTGGGCAGCCGCAATGTAAGCCACAGCTTGTTCTGCCGCTAGTTGGGATATGGATAGCCTCTTCCGTAGCCAGTGCGTGGTTGCCTCAATGCCAGACGAGGCAAGCCGCCTCCCGGCTTGTTCCAGCAAATGCCCTGCAACTTCCTCACGCAACCGCGAAACCGCCAACGACAATTCATGGGTTCGCCCCGGCGCCTCGCCAAACCAAAACGGGATGCTAGGCGGCTGGCCCTTGGCATCTTCCACGCGCAATGTGCCTGCTTCCAGCTTCAGCACCCGCCAACTGGCATTGCCGAGTTGAAAAATGTCACCGGACATGCTTTCGATGGCAAAATCCTCATCCACTGTGCCGATAAATTCACCAGACGGTTCCAAGATCACCCGATAATCGGCATTGTCGGGAATCGACCCGCCACAGGTGATGGCAGTCAATCTTGCGCCTTTCCTGGCCCGCAGCTTGCGATTGATGCCGTCGCGGTGCAGATAGGCCCCACGCTGTCCGCGCCGGGTACTAAAGCCCTCAGCCAGCATTTTCACCACGTTGTCAAACTCAAGGCGCTCCAGATTGCGGTAGGGCCAAGCCCGGATCACCGCATCAAACAACTCGTCTTCGCACCAATCCTCGCAGGCGACCATGGCAACGATCTGCTGGGCCAGCACGTCCAGTGGCTTGGGAGGGATGCGTAACACATCCAACTCGCGCCGGCGAATTGCATCCAACAAAGCCAAACATTCGATCAAGTCATCGCGGCTAGCGGGAAACAGACGGCCTTTTGGCGTGCCCCCGAGGAAATGCCCGGACCGGCCCACCCGTTGCAGAAATGTACTGATGGAACCGGTTGTGCCAAGTTGGCAAACCAAGTCCACATCACCAATATCGATGCCCAATTCCAGCGATGCCGTTGCCACCAATGCTTTAAGTTTTCCTTCTTTCAAACGACATTCGGCGGATAGGCGTTGTTCGCGGGCCAAGCTACCGTGGTGGGAGGTGACATTCTCTTCGCCGATGCGCTCGCTCAGGGCCCGAGCCAAGCGTTCCGCCATACGCCGGGTATTGACGAAAATGAGCGTAGTGCGATGTTCCGCTATCAATTCCGCCATGCGGTCGTAGACAGACTTTGCCGCTTCATTGGATAGAACCGCTTCCAAGGGCGAGTCAGGCAATTCAATAGCCAAGTCGAGCCGCCTGATATGCCCCGCATCGACGATGTGGCAATCGACAGCCTCGCCCACCAAAAACCTCGCCACTTCTTCAATTGGCTTTTGCGTGGCGGAAAGCCCGATACGGTTCAAACACCCACCGGCCAAACGCTGCAAACGCTCCAGCGATAGAGACAGATGCGAGCCACGTTTGCCGCCGACAATGGCGTGGATTTCATCGACGATGACGGTACGCACAGAACTCAACATGCGCCGCCCACCCTCGCTAGTCAATAGAATGTAGCACGACTCCGGCGTAGTCACCAAAATGTGCGGGGGTTGCTTCAGCATGGCTGCGCGGACCAAGGAAGGCGTGTCTCCGGTGCGCACCATGGAGCGGATTGCCACCTCGGTGTAACCAAGCTCGAAGAGCTTGCGGTTGATGCCTTCCAATGGCTGCTGAAGATTTTTCTGGATATCGTTGCTGAGGGCTTTGAGCGGGGAAATATAAAGAACTTGGGTTGTCGAATCCAAGCGATTTTCAATTCCCAACCTCACGAGTTCATCAATTGCAGCCAAAAACGCAGCAAGGGTTTTTCCTGAGCCGGTAGGCGCACTGATTAACGTGTGTTTGCCGCCCTTGATCGCTGCCCAAGCCTGGGCCTGACAATCGGTGGGGGTTTGGAAAGTCTCGTTGAACCAAACCGAAACGGCGGGATGGAAGCTGTCTAAATTCATTAACCCACAAAGACTATTGTTTCTATTGCATCCACAATTTGTCAAACCCCCAAACCAAAAATCATGAAGCGAATGAAGCGTCAGGCAAATCGATGTATTGCTCTTAACGTTGCGTCGTTGCGCCGTTGCGTGAGTCAAAAAAATCTTTGCTCAACGGCACGGTCAAACAGTATGGCGAGGAAGCAAAAAGATAGTTTCACGCAACGGCGCAACGACGCAACGTAAAAGACTTAATCCCCCAGCTAAGACAAACATTCAGAGGCTTAGCGTCGCCAGACTTGGATTTCTCAACGCACATACGGAGAGGCTTGGGCCCAGCGGCCTTTGCCCATCCTACCAAATCAACCATTTTTCGAGTGAAATGGGAGTAATCTTTCTTTTTTTACTTTTCAATAACTGCATTCAATAATTTATCTAGCCGCTTCTTGCCCGCTTTGAGTGAATATTGTTCATCCACCTTAGCCAAACAGGCTTGACTTAGCCTGTTCCACAATGCTTCGTCTTGGTAAAGCTTTACCACAAGCGCCGCAAAGTCAGCCGGGTCATCGGACACTAAGATATGTTCGCCATCGACAAATCCCATGCCCTCAACGGCAATTGTAGTGGCGACGGATGGCACACCATAGCTTGCACTCGTGCCGATCTTGCCCTTGATTCCCGCGCCAAATCGCAGGGGTACGACAGATATTTTGCAATAGTCAAAATAGTGCGCCAAGTTTTCGACATAGCCAATTGCAAAAACCCCATCATGACGCTCTAGTGCCTTGATTTGTTCGGGCATTTTACTGCCGATCATCAAAAAACGGACTTCAGGCAACAAAGCATGGATTTGAGGCCAAATGTCTTTGACAAAATACTCGACCGCATCAATATTGGGTGAATGATCATATCCGCCAATAAAGACTATGTCTTTCCGCTCGGAAAAAATATGTCCACATCCTGGAATTTCCCTCATATATGGCATGACTGTCAATCGAAGACTAGCCTCCTGTTGGTGCAATAGCGCGGCTTCAGCCTCACTGATGACAATAGTCATATCGCTTTTACGCATCAATTCAAATTCAATCCCCCTCATTCGCTTTGCCTGCTTGGCCATTTCCACCGACCCAGTCAGTGCCGCTTCACGTTCGTGACGAAGGTGTTGAAGGTCAACCGTATTAAAGATGATTTTGGCTTGTGGACAGTATTGCTTGATGTTTTTGAAGTTCCCAAAGGCAGCTTGGGCGCGGTTTAATATGACGAAATCAAAGTCTTTACCATGGCTTTTTAGATAACTTTTTAAGGTGGTGACATAAGGCTCGTATAGGCATTCAACACCGATCTTTTGCAAGTTTTGAGTATAGCCTGGGTGGATAAGCAAATTATCCGGTGCGAACGTGACTTTATAGCCAAGTTCAATCAATGTTTTTTGGACCAGAAAGGCATCTAGCGACCCGGAATCTTGGTCTGGAGTGGGTGTAGCCTCATCTACAATTAAGATGCGTCCGCACACCACCCTATCACGCTGAAGAAAGACCGATCCTCCGGGTTTGCCATGCGCTGTTAGCTCGTCAACCCATTTTTCCTTGAATTTCAAGCGATTCAATCCCTGGTAGGATTTAATGCCAGAATCAATATCCGTTCCCGATGTCATCCCTTCATAATGGATCAACTGTGAAAAGGGTTGATAAAGCACCCGATAGCCAGCATTCCTTACCTCAAACGCAAGATCGGTATCTTCGTAGTATGCAGGAATATAGCGACTGTCAAAACCTCCGACAAACTCGAACAGTTCCCGCCTGATGGCGATTGAAGCTCCAGAACAATAATCTACATCACGGACATAGTTGAATTCAGGTTTTTCGGGGGCTTCAAAACGACCGACATTCAGGCCGGTCCCATCATTCCAAATGATGCCTCCAGCCTCCTGCAATCGACCATCAGGGTAAAGCAGTTTAGAGCCAACTAGACCGACTTTCTGGAAATTCGAGAAGGTTCCGATTAATGCATCAAGCCATCCTGGCAAGACTTCAGTGTCATTATTCAAAAAAACTAAAAACTCGCCTCTTGCCTGTTTCGAAGCCTTATTGCAAGAGCGAATAAACCCAAGATTAGCCTCGTTAACAATGTAATGGAGTCCTTCGATATTTGCTAATTTGTCCTGTGTGTCGTCAAGGGAACAGTCATCCACGACAATCACCTCAAAACTAATATTTGAGGTTAGTTTCACTAGTGATCGAAGGCAGTTCAACGTGTAGTCAATTTGTCCATAAACCGGAACAATGATTGACACCGCAGGGTTCTCTGCCTTAGGCAGACGCAACGCTTGCATAGCGTTGTCGAAACATTCAGTTTGCGGCAAAAAAAACCCAATCTCTTTCGCATTTGCCTGTGAACCCCAAACAGCTTGCCTTGACTTCCATATCTGAAAAGATTGCGTACCGGAAAACAAGAAGGGAAGGTTCCTATAAAATAGACTCTGGATTGCCATTCTGCGATTAGGCGCAAACGGCAACAGGTGATATGCCGCCCTGGCAATATTTAACATAGCTTTGGATAAGTTGCTTTTCATACTTCGCTTTCAACATCACACGTTATTTGATGGTAAGCGTTCACTCCCCCTGGGAACGCGGACGCCTCGCCCGCAGAAATTGCGGACAAGATTAACGTGCTCCCAGGAAATGGCAGGCTTACATTTGCTCGTTCCCAAGCTCCTGCTTCACTGCCATTAAGTTAAGCCGTCATTCCGGCATGGACCGCCGGAATCCAGATTGCAGGGATGCCAACAATCTATACCGTCCATGGAGCCTAGGTTCCGGCGATCCCTGCCGGAACGACGAGTTTTTTATTAACTTAATGGCAGTGAAGCTCCTGCTTGGGAATGGGGTTTTTGAAGCTCCAGCTTCCCGAAGAACGGCCAAGCAGGAACTTGCAAGATAAGGGTTCCCAAGCCGGAGCTTGGGAACCAGCCAAAAACGCTGTTAGGATTGAAGATAATAGGCCATTTTATCACGATTTTTCTTTAGCCGTGGGTCGAGCCACTCCCCGCCAGGAATTCTCATTTTGAACCAGAACGATGAGTGTGGTCCGTCATTCCAGCCGGGATGCCGGAATCCAGCGCCCAAGGATGGCAAACCTCTAACTACGGCAAGCCTTGTCGTAAGTTCGAAGCATCACGTCCCTGTGACTGGATTCCGGCATCCCGGCCGGAATGACGGCGTTTTTAGCCAAAATGAGAATTGCTGACTCCCCGCAAAGCAATGAAACAGTCCTTTTCGCAGAAATGCTTGAGGTGAAGGTCAAGTCGGCGTATAAAACAAGGGAAAATTGCCAAATAAGCAAATGGCTGGCTTTTGACTGTCTCTGGGCATCTTAGCCAAATCACTTAACTTAATTCATGTGTCCAATGAAAGAGCGTCCCCTTTCTCCGCATTTGCAGGTTTATCGCCTGCCCCTGACTGCTTGGGTATCAATCACCCATCGTGCCACTGGCGTATTCCTCAGCTTGGGGATGATCTTGTTGGTCGTATTTTTGCTTGCAATAGCGCAGGGTTCCGAATCGTTTGCCTTGGTGCATTCTTGTTTACAATCGTTGGCTGGGCGGTTGTTTTTGTGGGGGTGGATTTACTCCCTGCTGTTCCATTTGTGCCATGGGTTTAGGCACTTGATCTGGGACACCGGCCACGGCTTTGAACGAGAAACGCTAAACCGTTTTGCCGCCTATGAAATAGCAGCCTCTTTGCTGCTAGTTTCAATGCTTATTTTGCTGGTCTCCATATAAGTGCTGGGATTAATCTCATGAATTATCAAACTCCATTGGCGAGGGTCCGCGGACTAGGTTCAGCTCGGCAAGGATCGCATGATTGGTGGATGCAGAGGGTTTCCGCCATTGCTCTTTTGCCTCTATCACTATGGTTGGCAGCTTACTTGTCAATCTTGCCGAATGTCACTTATGAGCAAGTGATACGCTGGATAAGCCTCCCATGGAACACCGTTTTGCTGCTTTCCTTCATCCTGCTTTCACTTTACCACGCCATGCTAGGTCTGCAAGTCGTCATTGAAGATTATGTCCATAATGATTGGATGAAACTTTTGGGGACACTCGGCATCAGGTTGGTGACGGCCTTTTTAACGCTCAGTACCGTTTTTTCGGTGTTGCACATCGTTTTCTTAGGCGGACATGGCTAAATCATACGAAATCATTAACCACACTTACGATGCGGTGGTCGTTGGCGCCGGCGGTGCCGGTTTGCGAGCTACCTTAGGGCTGGCTCAACGCGGTTTAAAAACAGCCTGCGTGACCAAGGTCTTTCCGACCCGTAGCCACACCGTGGCTGCGCAAGGTGGCATCAGTGCGGCCTTAGGCAATATGGGCGAAGATGACTGGCGCTGGCATATGTATGACACCGTAAAGGGTTCGGACTGGCTAGGCGATCAAGATGCCATCGAATATATGTGCCGTGAGGCGATTCCCTCGGTTATCGAGCTTGAACATTACGGTGTGCCTTTTTCCCGCATGCCGGACGGCAAGATTTATCAGCGGCCCTTCGGTGGCATGACCACACATTTTGGCGAAGGAACCGCGCAGCGCACCTGTGCAGCGGCCGACCAGACTGGTCATGCAATCCTGCACACCCTCTATCAACAATCACTTAAGCATAGTGCCGAATTTTTCATAGAATACGTTGCGCTTGATCTCATCATGGAAGACGGGGAATGCCGGGGAGTGTTGGCATGGCGGCTGGAAGATGGAACGCTACATTTATTCCGCGCCCACGCCACACTGCTTGCCACGGGTGGTTATGGCCGGTGTTATTTTTCTTGCACATCGGCTCATACCTGCACAGGTGACGGCAACGCGATGGCATTGCGTGCAGGGCTACCATTGCAAGACATGGAATTTGTGCAGTTTCACCCCACTGGCATCTATGGCGCAGGCTGTTTAATCACCGAAGGTGTGCGGGGCGAAGGCGGGTACTTGACCAATTCCGAAGGCGAACGCTTTATGGAACGTTACGCCCCCCATGCCAAAGACTTGGCTTCCCGTGATGTAGTCAGTCGGGCAATCACCATGGAAATCCGTGCCGGACGCGGTGTGGGTCCGGGCAAAGACCAAGCCTATTTGCACATGGAACACTTGCCCCCCGAAGTCATCCATGAGCGACTTCCCGGCATATCCGAGTTGGCCAAGATTTTTGCCGGCGTGGATGTGACCAAGGAGCCGCTGCCGATATTGCCTACCGTACACTACAACATGGGTGGCATCCCCACTAATTATAAGGCCGAGGTGCTTACACTGAAGGATGGCAACCCGGAAACTGTCGTGCCGGGTTTGATGGCTTGCGGTGAGGCCGCCTGCGTATCCGTGCATGGGGCCAACCGCTTAGGCTCGAACTCTTTGCTGGATTTGGTGGTGTTCGGACGTGCCGCCGCCATCCGTTGCGCAGAATTGATCAAACCTAGGCAACCCCATAAACCTTTGACTAAAACCGCCTGCGACGAATCAATGGAACGTTTTGACAAGCTGCGCTACGCCAACGGCTCGCACAACACTGCCGATGTCAGGCTGGCCATGCAAAAAACGATGCAAAACCACGCTAGCGTATTCCGTACCGGTGAAGTGCTTCAAGAAGGTGTGGGGAAATTAAAGGAAGTTTTCAATCAGTTCGCCGATGTGCGCGTATCGGACCGCTCGTTGATCTGGAATACCGATTTGGTGGAAACCATCGAACTGCAAAACCTACTAGGCCAGGCCATGGTAACCATTTCATCTGCCCTGAACCGCCAGGAAAGTCGAGGTGGACACGCCCGCGAAGACTTCCCGAACCGGGATGACGAGAACTGGCTCAAGCACACTTTGGTTTGGTTGGATAATGACCATCAAGTAAGCATTGACTACCGCCCAGTGCATTTATACACATTGACCGACGAAGTCCAAACCATTGCCCCCAAACCTAGGGTTTATTAATGGCTACTTTCACCCTCCCCAAAAATTCTAAAATACAACCCGGCAAGACTTGGCCTGCTCAGCAAGGCGCAAAACGCATCAAGCGCGTTGAAGTTTATCGCTATGACCCTGAAAGCGGTGAAAATCCTCGGGTTGATGTGTTTGAAATCGACTTGGACCGTTGTGCGCCGATGGTGCTGGATGCACTGCTACTGATTAAGAACGAGATTGATCCTACGCTGGCTTTCCGCCGTTCTTGCCGTGAAGGGGTATGCGGTTCCTGCTCGATGAACATCGACGGGCATAACACCTTGGCCTGCACCAAGCCGATGGAGGATTGCAGCGATGTCATCCGCATTTATCCGCTACCGCATTTACAGGTCGTCAAAGACTTGGTGCCGGACATGACGCATTTTTATGCCCAATATGCGTCCATCAAACCATGGATCGTCACGCAGACCCCTGCCCCCGCCGACCGTGAGCGGCTGCAGAGTAAGGAGGAACGGAGCAAGCTGGACGGATTGGTCGAATGTATTATGTGTGCCAGTTGTTCCACTTCCTGCCCGAGTTATTGGTGGAATGGCGACCGCTATTTGGGCCCTGCCGTGCTGTTGCAGGCTTACCGCTGGATCGCCGATAGCCGCGACGAGACCACCGGGGAGCGACTCGACGAACTGGAAGACCCGTTCAAACTGTACCGCTGCCACACCATCATGAACTGCACGGACACCTGCCCGAAGGGTCTGAACCCGGCCAAAGCCATTGCGGAAATCAAGAAGCTCTTGATTGAACGGCAGAAATAAATCCGTCACGTCATTCCAGCATGGATGCAGGAATCCAGTCACAAGGACGTGAAGCTTCAAATTTACGACGGGTCTTGCCGTAGTTTTATGTTTGCCATCCATGGACGCTGGATTCCGGCAGTCCATGCCGGAATGACGGCGTTTTTTCAGAATGAAATTGCTGTAAAAATTGCCGACAATGCCTAGCCGTAATCAATTAGAATGGCGCTGCCGGCGCGGGACCAAGGAACTCGACCTGATGATGCAAACTTGGCTGCGGGTGGAATTTGACCGATCCCCCGAAGTGGAGCAGCAGTCTTTCCTAGAATTGTTGGACTGGCCTGACGACCAACTCATCCGGCTGCTTTTAGGATACGGGCAGGCCGACAACCCAAAGCTAAATGAACTTGCCGGAAAAATCCGCACTCTGTCCTTATCTGGCACCTAAGCCTTCCCATTCGCTGGCGTTGTTTCTGCTGGCAGCCCATGCACTTGCCTTTGTCGCCGCGTGGGCTAACCTATTGGAGTTATGGCTTAAACTGCTGCTTTCCGTTAGTGTTGCATTAAGCCTGTGGCATGTGCTCAAGGAACGTGCCAATAGTCATGAGATCGCCGGGTTGCAGCTTAAGCCGGATGGCTCATGGATGTTGCGCCTGTCTTCGGGTGACGATATTGAAGCAAAAATATTGGGTAGTTCGATAGCCAACCCTTGGTTTGTGTTATTGCATTTGCAGACTGAAAATAAACGCTATTCAATGCTAATTCCCAGGGACAGCCTTGAACCGGATGACTTCCGCAGATTAAGAGTGGCGTTGATAGTGGTGGGGGTTGCAGATGTTAAAAACCCAGCAAGCCAGTAACCCCGCAAAATGAAGTACAACACAGATACTTCAGTCTATTGGGTTCATTCAAGGGTAAGCGTTCACTCCCCCCTGCCTTTTCCTGGGAACGCGGCCATCTTGGCCGCCATTTCAGCGGGCGAGACGCCCGCGCTCCCTGGGGGAAGTGAACGCTTACATTCAAGGCAGGTGTCTATACTTGCCCATTGGATTTTTTACGTTGCGTCGTTGCGCCGTTGCGTGAGACCTTCTTTTTGCTTATCTCACAATACCGATTGGCCTCGTATTTGGGCAAAGATTTTTTGCCTCACGCAACGGCGCAACGACGCAACGTTAAGAGCAAAACATTACGGTAGTTGTATGGTCGGGCGCGTCACTTTGCGTTGCACCCGACGAAAAGAGCGAAGAGCAACAGCCTCAGCTTCGTTGTAGTCCGTGCGCCCAACATTCATGCAAATTGGTTTGCACCCCCGAAGATGCCAGCCATACCAAGTAGGGTACGCTGTGCGTACCTTCAAGGGCTTACAATGGTACGCACAGCATCCCTACTTGGATACTGTACTTTCATGGCAACCCGGCACTCAAGAGTACGATCATCAACCAAGGTCCGTAAGGGCGGAACCATGAACGGGTTCCGCCGTATGTTATGGGTCGGTCGCCAGCATTCGGCGGATCACATCCCTGTATCCGCCCTTCATAAAACGCTTTATCCATGGCCACTTCCAAAGACAAAAAAATCATCTACCGTTGCACCGAATGCGGCAATGCCCAAAGCAAATGGGGAGGCCAGTGCGGCGGCTGTGGTTTGTGGAATACGCTGGTGGAAAGCGTCGAAGAACGCAACCCAGTCTCTTCGCGTTTCGCCGGTTATGCCGGCGACGGATTGGGCCAAGCCAAGCCGGTGGATCTATCGACCGTTGGTTCGGAGGAAATCGCCCGGTCCACTAGCGGTCTAGACGAATTGGACCGGGTTCTGGGCGGCGGCTTGGTCACGGGTTCGGCGATACTGATCGGCGGCGATCCGGGCATAGGCAAATCCACCTTGCTGCTGCAAACCCTAGCGGCGGTTGGGGGGCCGGTCAATGCTTTGTATATCACTGGCGAAGAATCCATCCAGCAAGTCAGCCTACGCGCCAAACGACTCCACCTACACTGCACCGGAGTAAAAATACTGGCAGAAACCTCGTTGGAGCGTATGCTGTCCATCGTCCGTGACCAGCCCCCCGCCCTTCTCGTCGTCGATTCCATTCAGACCGTTTACAGCGAACTTTTGCAATCCGCGCCCGGTTCCGTCGCTCAAGTCCGCGAATGCGCGGCGCAGTGGGTGCGCTTCGCAAAACAAAGCGGAACGATAGTCTTTTTGGTCGGACATGTCACCAAGGAAGGTACGTTGGCGGGTCCGCGTGTATTGGAGCATATGGTCGATACGGTGCTTTACTTCGAGGGCGACCCCGGCAACCGTTACCGGGTGATCCGGGCCTTCAAAAACCGTTTCGGCGCGGTCAACGAATTGGGCGTGTTTGCGATGACTGAAACCGGATTGAAGGAAGTCAAAAACCCTTCCGCGATATTCTTGTCCCGTTATGAGGAGGACATGCCCGGCACCGTGGTGATGGCCATGCGCGAGGGTAGCCGGCCCCTGCTGGTTGAAGTGCAGGCATTGGTCGATGAATCCCCCTTGCCCTTACCGCGCCGCGTGGCGGTGGGCATGGAAGGCAACCGGCTTGCCATGCTGCTGGCAGTGTTGCACCGCCATGGCGGCGTGGGCATCCTGAACCAAGACGTGTTCATCAATCTGGCTGGCGGGTTACGCTTGACGGAAACTGCTGGCGATCTGGCGGTGGTGATGGCGGTCGTTTCCAGTTACCGCGACCGCCCCATCCCCCGAGACTGGATCGCCTTTGGCGAATTGGGCTTAAGCGGTGAAGTCAGGCCGGTCCAAAACGGCGAGGAACGACTGCGCGAGGCAGCCAAACATGGATTCAAACATGCCGTCGTGCCTCACAAGAACGTCCCCAAAGGCGGCATTGAAGGGTTGAATATCATGCCGGTGAAAACCTTGCGCGAGGCGTTGGGGGTGTTGTGATTACAGCGTTTTCAACATCTAATAGTTACTTTATAGAACTTTGCAATTAAAGATTTCGCTTTTGGATCAACGATTTATTTTTATTTCCATCATTTTTATAGCAACTATTAACGCGGTAAGGCGTATCCCAAGGGCGCAATAGCGGTACTCCGCGTATTGCGCCGGATGTAGAATCTTGCCGTTGGTCAGCAACCACCCCCGCCGTCATGCCGACCATCCGGCGCAATACGCGGCTGAGGCCGCTAGTGCGCCCTTACACCCTACCACGACTTACTTCGTTTGGCTTCACTGGTACTGGCAACCAGTCCCATCGTACCTTTTGTCTCTAGGTTTGCCAGTCGAGCGGCTAAGGTTTCCATGCGCATGGCTTGCGCCTGCACGATGGACGTTTGCCGTTTGATGTCGGCAATTGTTTGAGTTTGGGATAGAAGCTGGCTACCCTGCAAGCGAATTTGGGTTTCCTGTGCTTGATTTCTCACCTGCTCGGCTTTGAGTGCATTGGCTTGTGCTTGTAGCTGTTCCGTTTGTGCCAAGTTTTTGTCTTTTTCCAATTGCAACGCCCTGCTCAGGTGCTGCATTTCATTCAGCAGCATCGGCGTGAGTTTGTGGTATTGCACGGTTTCGATTTGCCCGTCTTTGCCACGCACCACCAAATCAGGGTAGACCTTTGCGACTTCTTCGGCAATCAGTCCATATTCGATGGGTTTGCTGCCATCCGCGGCGGGTTGTTTGTAATGGTAAGTCACCGGGCGTAACTCAAACAGGCGGCGGCTGGCTTCGTTCATATCGCGCACATCATCTTTGTAACGTTGCGAGGAAGGCAGGGTTCCTATTTTGCCGGTGCTGTCGATATAAACCGGCACCGATGCTGCCGAGTTATTGGTGTGTTGCGCATACACCCCCGCGATATAGGCATTGGTTTGCGCACTACCCAAACGCAGGGTCGCATTCTCGTCAAGGGTTGCCGTGTTGCCCAGATAAATATTATTGCTGCCACCGACCACATTATTGCCCGCTTGATAACCAATGGCGATGTTATTGGTTCCGGTTTTATTGTTCAGCAGAGCGTAGTAGCCGACGGCGGTGTTATTGCCTCCAGTGGTGTTCGATTGAAGCGCACTGGTACCGTTGGCGGAATTGCCGCTGCCGGTGGTGCTGTAGAAAAGGGCGTTGAAACCATTGGCGACATTATAATTGCCTGTGGTGTTGGAATAAAGAGCGTTGATACCATTGGCAACATTGTTGCTGCCAGTGGTGTTGGATAGAAGTGCCTGGGAACCATTGGCAGAGTTGCCGCTACCGGTGGTGTTATAAAAAAGGGCATTGATACCGTTGGCGACATTGTAATTGCCTGTGGTGTTGGAATAAAGAGCGTTGATACCATTGGCGACATTGTTGCTGCCAGTGGTGTTGGATAGAAGTGCCTGGAAACCATTGGCGGAGTTGCCGCTACCTGTCGTGTTGTATAAAAGAGCGGTGGAACCATTGGCGACATTATAATTACCGATGGTGTTGGATCCAAGCGCGGTGGCCCCGTTGGCCGAGTTGTTACTACCGGTCGTGTTTTGAGATAGTGCGTTGATACCACTGGCGGTATTGCCGCTGCCAATGGTGTTGGATCCAAGCGCACTGGCCCCGTTGGCCGAGTTGCCATTACCGGTGGTGTTGGCTTGAAGCGCACCGGCCCCGTTGGCCGAGTTGTTAGTACCGGTCGTGTTGGAAGCTAATGCGTTAAGACCGCTGGCGGTATTGTTGTTGCCAATGGTGTTGGAACCAAGCGCACTGGCCCCGTTGGCCGAGTTGCCACTACCGGTGGTGTTGGATTGAAGCGCACCAATACCGTTGGCAGTATTGTAGATGCCGGTAGTGTTGTAGAAAAGAGCGTTGACACCATTGGCTACATTGAAATTGCCGGTGGTGTTGTAATAAAGAGCACTGGTACCATTGGCGACATTGTAACCGCCGGTGGTGTTGGAATAAAGAGCACCGTAACCGTTGGCGACATTGTAATAACCAGTGGTGTTGGAGTACAGCGCTTTCGCACCATTGGCTGTGTTGTTTCCGCCTGTGGTATTGTTAAGCAATGCGCCGGCACCTGTGGCGGTATTGTAGCTGGCGGTGTTATTGAGCAGTGCCCCGGCACCAAGGGCGGTGTCGTAAACGCCCGTGGTGTTGAAGAACAGCGCACCGCCACCAAAAGCCGCGTTGTCCGTGCCTGTGGTGTTTGAGGTCAGCGCATTGAATCCAAAGGCGGTATTGGCAAGCAAGGGATTGCAGGGGATATTATTTTTGCTAAGCGCATTTGACCCACCGGCAGTATCGCCGCAGGTATCGCTAGGCGTGGGGTTCGGTGGTGGCCCCGCCCAAGCAGGGTTGGCACTGAAGGTTAAAAAGGCGGCACTGAACAAGAAAGTGATTCGGGCATTTCGATTCATGATATAGCTCCAGTCTAATGAAAATAAAAACCAAGGGCGTTGAGTAGTAAGGTGATTTCCAATAATGAATCCACCAAAACCGAAATGAATTGTCCACGAAAATCACCAACAATTCCTCCACAAATCACCTTGCCAAGCTGGAGCTTGGCGTTCCTTCTGGGAGCGCCAAGCCCCAGCTTGGCCTTTGGATGGGATGTTCTTTATTGGATATCACCTAAGTAGGTCGGGCGCGTCTCTTTGGCGAACGCCCGACGTTGGAATGTCTAGACAACTAGGCTACTTGCTGCATCAAACAATACTCGCCTATCACTGCGGAAACCTATGACCTAGGTCACAGCATTCAATGTTTTTTCCTGATTAATTCGTAGGGCGCAATAGCGAAGCGTATTGCGCCGCATGAATAAGCCTTGCATCCGGCGCAATACGCGGCAAGCCGCTATTGCGCCCGCTCTTGGATTGGCCGCCATTTTTCTGAAAACAGTGTAGGGCGGATACAGGGATGTGATCCGCCGAATGCGGTGGCGACCGACCAACAACATAAGGCGGAACCCGTCCATGGTTCCGCCCTACGGGCTGGATGGTATTCCAATCTCATTGGGTGCGGAAACCAGCTAAACGATTAAACTCCTTTCGGTTTAATGGCTTAACCCTTCCAGATTCCAATTCACTGTCACGTTGGTGGGCAATCTCTAAACCATCCGGGTCAACGGCAACACTCGAACACCAGTCATTGTCTTCCATCAGGCTCTCCCAAGCGGCAAGCGCCAACCTTTCCCTGTCGTTAGGCGGTAAATGTAAGATTTCGGCTTCAAGTTGGTCTATCGTGTTCATATCGGACTCCAAATTGAAATAACTCAGGGGCTGATGATGGCAGATTCAGCCTACAATCGCAATAAAATCGGGTGTTTTGCGCCCGACAGATTATAGTGTCGGGCAACGAAAAGATGTTGCCCGATCTTATGCAACTTGTATAACCGGGAATGTAGCCCAATGGAGCGAAGCGGAATACGGGTTATCAGCGGGCAGTCATCCCGGATTTCGCAGGCGCTTCATGCTGAACGCTTGCTTTCCATAAGGCTGCATTCCCAATCTGGAGATTGGGAACGAGCGAACGGCCTTGTAGTGCCGACCTTTGCCTTCCGCAAACGAAGAATCATACGGTTAGCTGCGTTTTTGCCTTGAGTTGCGGAAGTAGGGCTAGGACCCGAGGCGCACTAGCGTCCTTACCATGCGTTATGTGCATCGGCAACCGGCCCGACAGGCTCCTTCGCCTCAAGATGGGACAGGCGGACGGCGAGGGTCTCCAAGCGTCTCGCCTGGGTTTGCACCTGCACCATTTGCTGCTTCAGATCGGCAATTTCCCGAGTTTGCACTTGGTTTCGCGCCTGCTCTGATTTGAGCGCGTCGCCTTGCACCTGTAGCTGTCCCGCTTGCGCCAAATTCTTGTCCTTCTCCGCCTGCAAGGACCGGCTCAAACGCTGCACTTCATTGAGCAGCATCGGGGTGAGCTTGTGGTATTGCACCGCCTCGATTTGCCCGTCCGTGCCACGGGCCACCAAGTCGGGGTAGACCTTGGCCACTTCCTCGGCAATCAGGCCGTATTCCAGCGGGTTTTCGCCACTGGCTCCTGACTGTTTGTAACGGAAGGTCACCGGGCGCAAATCGAACAAATGGCGGCTGGCCTCATTCATGTCGCGGATGTCGTCCTTGAAGCGTTGCGAGGAGGGGAGTGTCCCCAGTTGCCCATTGGTGTCGATGTAGACGGGTATCGGGCTTGAGCTGATGGTTGCCCCGCGGATGCCCGAAATAAACGCACGGGACAGGGAGGTTCCCACTCGCAGGGTCGCGTTGTCGCCGCTGGCACCGGCGTTGCCGAGGTGAATATTGTTGCTGCCGGTGGTCACGTTGTAGCCGGCCTGATAACCGATGGCCAGGTTGTTGTTGCCGGTGGTCACATTGTAGCCAGCCTGATAGCCCATGGCGGTGCTGTTGCTGCCGGTGGTCTTCGAGTAAAGCGCACTGGTACCGCTGGCGGTGCTGTTGCTGCCGGTGGTGTTCGAGAAGAGCGCTCCGTATCCACTGGCGGTGTTGTTGGATCCGGTGTTGTTATAGAAAAGTGCTGTGTAGCCGCTGGCGGTGTTGTAGCCGCCGATGGTGTTCTTCTCCAGCGCATAGACGCCATCGGCGGTGTTGAAGCTGCCAGTGGTGTTCAAGGCAAGCGCCCCGTAGCCGCTGGCGGTGTTGAAATTGCCGGTGGTGTTGTAGAAAAGTGTGTTAACGCCGCAGGCGGTGTTGTCATTGCCGGTGGTGTTCCAAACAAGCGCCCAGTGGCCGATGGCGGTGTTTTCGCTGCCGGTGGTGTTCACTTTAAGCGCACCGCCGCCGATGGCGGTGTTTTTGATGCCAGTGGTATTCGAGTAAAGAGAGTTGCTACCGAATCCAGTATTTTCTGAACCGCTATTGTTCAACAGCACGTTGCTGCCCCCGGCCGTATTGCCATTGGCATCGCTAGGCGTGGGGTTTGACGGCGGGCCTCCCCAGCCCGGCGTGATGCCCAAGGCAAGAATGACACTGGCAAACAAGAAAGCAAGACGAAACGAATTATTCGCATTCATGGCACACCTCTCCACTTTAATGAGATAGATAAATTCAAATCGGCACTGGATAAGAAAAGCTATGAAATACATAGTAACCCCGTACCGCAAAGTGCGTATTCTTGAATGTATGGAAGGGAAACCTTTCTAACACTCTCAAACACAACAACCTTCATGGCTGTATTAAATCACTACCAATAACTAATAGAAGTGACTTTTGTCACACTTGGAGAAATAAATTCTATACATGCCGACTTCGGAAATAACACTGATAGTCTTGCCACTGTTGAGGAAATCACCCTTCCAAGTGACTGATGGGCGGAGGTAGCAAACAGATTGGATGGTGTGAAATGGTTGGATATAACGAAAAATATTGTAATTATTGCGAAATTCACAAACAAGAACGGCGGGATTTTTAATCCCGCCGTACTTCGTTACTACTTGATTAAAAACTACTTCTTAGCACAAATAAACTGCACACTGCCGTTCCTGCTTTCAGGATGCCATATTCTTGTCGAAAACACTATGTTGGCACCTGGCGGACAGGATAAGCTCCCTGTCAATGGATTGTTCACACTATATTGTGGGCGTAAGTAGTCATCTCTTTGGAAAACCCCCATTAGGTGTGGATAAGATTCTAAAGTCGTTAAACGACCTCCAAAATTAGTGCTCAAGTTATTGAAGCTGGTTGTTAAACTGCTCAAATTTGTAGCGATAGGCGTTATTTGGGCTTTGATTTTACCATCCGTCTGTCCATTGATTTGATCCACCGTAATGCGCGACAAACTTCCCATAGCAGGCAATGGCAAAGTCAAATTTGATTTGCTGGTGATGAATACCAAATCTTGTGCATCAGCAAAAAAATCATTGCCAACCTTATCCATTTGCCGTGCGCAGCTAACAGTCAGCAAGCTTGCTGCGTTGACTTTGACAGGTGATGTCGGAGTCACATTCATCAAGCCATTACTACCGTATACGCTACAATCTGAACGCCCTGCACCGTATTGCGCAACACCGTAAAACCAAGCGTCATACCCTGAAGGCACTGAAATTGAAACGCTGACCCCTTGCATCGTACTTGAAGGTTGAACATTTAAATTCAGGTTTTGTGAAGCAATGGCTTGGCATTGATTCCAGGCATCCAAAGACCCTTGATAAACCGTCTTTGAATAAGCAGCCGTATTTGAAATATATTTGCTGCTGTCATAACCAGAGGTACACACCGAACTTTGCTTGGTAATAATGTCCTGTCTACTAACCGAACCAGATGCTCCGCCGGAGAAAAGCCCATAAGCAGCTTTTATTGTAGCAGCTTGTGATGATGTTTCTGATATTTGGCTGTAGTCATATGAACAGAAAGTTGACGTAATTAACGATTGCGCGTCAATTGAACTACTGCTTTGGGTGACATTGTAAAGCCCCAGTTTCAGAAGAGCATTACAGGACTCGCCCCCCGACCAAGCAACGTGTGGTATAAACGTCGTAAGCGTTGCCAAAACTGCAACAAAAGCGAACTTTGCGATTTTTGATCTATTGGTGTTCATGAGAAGCTCCTGGTGAAATAGTTAAATGACCAACTTGAATGCTTGCCAAAATCTATGATGGTCTAGAAATAGAGCAAGACTGTCCAAAGCGTTTGGAAACTTCGATGGTTACAATTACCAGAGATAGTGCCGTACATTGAGTAACTTATTGATATACGAACTATGCACAGACTGAAACTGGAGCGGTAACCATCTCCGCTAATTATCTTAGTATAGGCAGTTATTTGTTCCCAATCTTAGATTTAAGATCATCAACAATATCTGTAGCAAGGTCTCCAAAAATCGTCCTCCATGCACCGATGGAATAACCACCCCCTATCGAAACAGTTCGTCTCGCATCAATCGAACCTACTAAATTACCACTCTCTTTCAGGTCGCTTTGAACAGATAATATGGTTGAACCCCAACCCGGCAATAGCCAACGCTTGAAGGCGTTACCCGGTTCATATTCAACAATTTTACTGTTAATAAGCAACTGTGGACCGCTACCACCAGATGCAAGTAAATGTTCTTTCGACAACTTATCCACCAATGCTTCTGAAAGCATTTTTTCTGCATCGACTTCAAACTTTTGTCCAGATTGATTCGTGACAGTACCTACTTGAACTGTAGTACCTGATTTTGGTGCATAACCTTGACCTAGTTCGATTTTATGTTGAACCGACCCACAGCCATTTAATAAGGTGGCAAGACAAGCCACCGCCAAAAATGATAAAAGCCGATTTAAAATTGACATTGCATATCCTCCGTACTGTTAAAATATTCTTCGATCTAGTTTGCTGGCTCCAATTGAGGAGAAAATTCAATGCTTGGTTGCCCATTGCAAAGAAACTGTTTTTCCCAAGATTTATGGTTATCGGAATCTACTCTAAGATTAAATTGGTTGTTATTATATAATCCTGTAGGCGACAGAGATGTCTGGGTATCAACGGGAATAAGACTAAACGGAATATAGACACCTAAAGAAATAAGTGATAGGAATAATGACCAGCCTGGTTGAGTGACCCAATAATTTACATCCCTTGTTGACTTATTTACTTTCTGTTCATACTCAAGTGGGGTAGACAAAGGAGTATCCCCAATGAACTTGTTATTGACATATAGCTTACCAGATGGCGTACTCTCTATGGTAAGCCTAGTCTGCTCAGTACGATAAAATGAACCGACATCTTTCCAACCCGTGCAACCTTGTGAAAATAAAAATGATGTAAAAACTAAGATGCAAAAAATTTTTCTAAACATTGCAGCCACCTCATAATAATCATCAAATAGAACTTATAAAAGTCATAATTCAACCAAACAATTGGCTAAAATAAACCTAAAATAATAGCAGTAATACAAGCCAAACACCCTGAAGCAGAAACATCGGCATGGTTATATTCAATCACAGAAAATAACCAATAGCAGTGACTTATGTCACACCTTAAAGAAATATCTTCTAAATTTGACCATATGAAGCCGATAACACGGGACAGTCAGGCTTGTGCCTTCCAAGCAAATAACAAGGAGAGGGAAATGGAAAAAATCCAAATTCGATAACAGCATCCAGTGTGGCTATAAGGTTAAATGCTTATTCCCATGCAGCACTATGACCTAGTTCACAGCTTTGAACATTTTCTTCAGGCATGCCTAAAAGTGTTTATTTTTTTAGATTTGTGGCAGAAAATGGTACATAAACAGTCAATTAGTGTATGATTAGGCGCGACTGTCTTGCTTCTTTGCACTCATAACTTGTGCAGTTGATTGCGTTAGACGATCAGTGAGCACTCATATACACCGTTGTTTTATCGAGGTGAATGCCATCATGTTCCGCAAAGCCATGACGACTCTCTTGATGTCCAGTTTTGCCTTGTTTTGGCCTGTCGGCACAACCATGGCGGAAAATGCGGCATCGCCAACATCTGCCCCTGCCCGCCCCGTCGTATACCAACCGCCACTGCGAGGTGCGCCTGATCGACGTGTAGGCGGGGGTACACGGGGTGGAGCGATTGATTTGTCTGTCCTCGCGCCTAAGCAATCCGCTTGGAGCAACCAAGATCAACCCCTGCTGTTCTGGTTTATCTCTGCACTTCCCGCGCAAGGCAAATTGGCCTTTTCACTCGCCAGGGCATCCTCAGCAGGTCACCTTTATGAAACCTCCATCCCCATGCCCAATAGACCTGGCATCCAAAGCTTCCAGCTTAAGGCGTATCGGCTTGAACCTGGGGTTGAATATGTGTGGTCGATTTCCCTAACCTTCGACCAGGATGATGACAAGCCAGACCAAGTGACACGAGCTGGCATAATCTTCAATGCGGTGTCGCGAGAGGAAAATGAGCGATGGGAAAAACTAAAGGAGGATGACTTGACCTTGCTGCAGGCCAAGTCTGGCTATTGGTATGATGCCGTTGCCACTCTCATTGAGAGCAGTTCCAACGCATATCCACATCGGGAATGGCTAAAAGACCTACTGAACCAAGTTGGTTTGGTATATATCGCCAATTAAAAAAATAGGGTGCATTATATTTTGTGAGTTTGGCTGATATTACATTGTGAAAAAACAACCACTATAACCATTACCATATAACCAAAAGTAAATCTTTATGGTCAGGTATCTGACTAGGTTTTGCGCAGTGCTTATGCTTTTCATGCATTCCCTTCTCTGCTTAGCTGTCGGTGGGGCTGAATCCATGGACAGGCCTAGTGCGTATCCCCCTTATTTGCCCCCCTACGCGCCTACGGAAAAGCCCAAAGGCTTCATGCTTCCTGAGTTGCCAGTCACGCCAAAACTTCCCAGCCTGCCTAGCCGCAGATTATTTGTCAAACAGATTGAAATCACCGGAAACACGGTATTCCGAACCGAGGAACTCAGTGCCATTGCCCATACTTTTGAAGGTCGGGAGGCGACATTAGCCGAATTGGAAGAGTTGCGCCAAGCCCTGACACGCTATTACATAGAGCATGGCTATATCAATTCTGGAGCGGTTATCCCGAAGGGGGGTTTGCAAGATGGCGTATTGCACATAACAATCATCGAAGGGAAGTATGAAGTCCGGGTTAAGGGCGAAGAACGTCTGCGTAAAGGCTATATCGAAAACCGTTTGCAAGGCGACCAAGACCAGCCGCTTAATCTGCAAGAACTGCAAGACCGTTTCCAACTACTGTTATCCGATCCTCTGATTAGCCGGATGAATGGGCAGATCGTGCCGGGTGCGTCGCCCGGCCATGGCATTCTCGACGTTGAGGTGACCCGCGCCCGCGCCTACCATTTAAGCCTGTTTGGCAATAACTACCGCCCACCTTCCATCGGTGCGGAAGCGGTTGGCTTGAATGCCTCGGTCAGCAACCTCACCGGGCTGGGCGATACCTTGGATTTCATGTATTACCACAGTTCGGGTTCAGACCGTTATGCCGGCGGTTTTACCCTACCGCTGACCGATTGGGGCACCCTGGCTTTTTTCCATTTCGACGAAGGCGACTCCGCCGTTGTGGAAGCACCGACGAGCAAGCTGGATATCAAAAGCCAAGTCCACAACCTGGAGGGCGGCATTTCCCATCCGTTGATTAATACCTTGCGCCAACGCTTGTCGCTGGGTGTGATGTTGGCCGTGCGCGAAAATGAAACCAGCTTGTTAGGCAAGCCCTATTCGTTTGTCATAGGCGAACCCACGGGACACAACCAGGCCACCGTAATTAGGGTATTTCAAGACTTCACCCAACGCTGGGACACCCACGCCTTGGCTTTCCGGTCCACCTTCAACGTGGGGATTCACGCCCTAGGCTCGACCCCCTATACCAAAAGCGGCTACCCCAGCAGCGAATATTTTGCCTGGCTTGGGCAGGCACAATATGCTTACCGGGTCAGCAACGACGGTTCTCAACTGCTGTTGCGTGGCAATGTCCAGTTGAGCAATGCCGCCTTACTGCCATTGGAAAAGATCGCCATCGGCGGTGTCGGCACGGTGCGGGGTTATCGGGAAAACTATCGGGTGCGCGATGAAGGCTATAACGTTTCGTTGGAATACCGTTATCCTTTGTGGACCGGCATGGCAGCAAAAAGCGATAACAGCCTAATCTTGATTCCTTTTTTGGATTATGGCGAGGCATGGGATTACCCGAGTGTGTTCACCAATGGTCAAGACATTAGCGCCCTGTTTTCAGTCGGCTTGGGTTTTATTTGGCAGTTTAAACCATTAAATACCGAATTCTTTTACGGTTACGCCATCAACAAACCCAAGCCGAACCAAACCGGCAATCTACAAGACGATGGCATTCACTTTCAGGTTCGTTTGGATGTATTTTGAAGGAAGGAAATCTCATTTTGTCGCTATCACACCGACCAGTCTCCCGAAGAGAGATTGGAGTAACAACAAGGATTGAAGAATATGCATCTTATCCGTAGGCATCATTTCTGGCTAGTTTTACTCTTGGTTTCCACGCTTGGTTTCAGTGCGGAGGCTGACTTTAGCCAGTTGCTTCAACAAGGAAAGCAGTATCTGCATCAAGACCAGTATTCATTGGCTTTGGACACTTTAGTCACAGCCCAGCACTACGCAGGCACCGACCAGCAGAGGGCGCAGACTGCCGGTTTGCTCGGTCAAACCTACTACCGAATGCACAAGTTTAGCGAGGCCGAGGCGGCATTGCGGCAAGCCTTGGCGTTGGACCAAGACTCCGGCTTGGACCGGGCGCGTTGGTTAGCCGCCTTGGCTAATTTGCAAGCCGAACACGGACAAAGTGATGAAGCGAGTAACCTCTATGGGCAAGCCCTGAAGTTGGCCCAACAAGACTCAGGCTTGCAGGTTGGCATCCGCTTGGGCCAGAATAAGCTGCACAGCAAACTGGGGGCAAAGGACACCAGCCTAATCGAACTCAACAGCATTCACGATAAAGTTGTCACCCTAGCCAAACCAGAAGAACGGGCGGTGTTGCTCATCAATCTTGCCAGCCAGTCTGGCGCGTTGGGTTCAGACGGGCTTAAACTCGCTTACGAGAGTTACCAACAGGCCAGCCTTGATGCTGCCAAAAGCCCGCGCCTACTAACAGAAGCTTTGATGGGGCTGGCAGGCCTATATGAGATTCAGCGACGCACCGATGAAGCTTTACGCCTTAACGACCAAGCCATCCAATCCGCACAAGCTTTGGATGCCCATGACCTGTTGCTGGAACTGCATTGGCGGCAAGCTCGCTTGCAGCGGACCTTGAATCACAAAGCGGAAGCTTTGGCGGCCTATCGGAAGTCCGTCGAAAGCATCGAGGCAATACGACAGGACATCCCGATCCAATACCAGAACGGCCGTTCTTCGTTTCGGGAAACCTTGGAGCCGGTTTATCTAGGTTTAGCCGATCTTCTACTGGAACAAGCCAAAGGGCAATCGGGCAGCGACAAAACCCAATCCTTGCGATTGGCCCGCGATACAGTGGAGCTAATCAAGCAATCCGAACTGGAAGACTTTCTTGGCGGGCGCTGTGCATTGCACAATGTCAATAGACGGTTGGAAAGTCTGGCATCGCATACAGCCGTCATTTATCCCGTGATTCTGCCTGACCGTTTGGAGTTGCTGGTCAGTAACGGCGAGGAATTTGAGCAATTCACTCAGACAGTCGATTCCTACACGCTGCAAACATCGGTCACCAAACTGGCGAAAGCCCTGCGCAACAACAAAGATACCGCCAAAACCCTAGCCGAACCTTTGCATCAATGGCTGATCGCACCTTTGGAAACTTGGTTGCGCCAAAGACAGGTGGATACTTTGGTCATCGTACCCGATGGGGTGTTGCGCTTGGTTCCCTTCGCGGCACTGCACAACGGCCAGTATTATCTTATCGAGCGATATAACATCGCCACATCACCGGGCTTGAGTTTGCTGGAACCTTTGACCAAACCTGACGCTGACTCCAAATCCTTATTGGTGGGCATCAGCGAACCGGGTTCGGTGATCGAGCATCTGCCCCCCGCGATTTTGTTGGCGATGGATGAGGAAAATCAACTCGGCGGGGATGAGGGCAAAATAGCCTATGGCCGGAGCTTGCCGAACCCAATTGAAGGGGGTGAAAACCTGTCTGCAAACCGGCTAGCAAACTTGAAAGCACTGCTAGAAAACCCAAACAAACTCCAGCGATTGAAAAGACAATACAGCTTACCCGGCGTGGCTGATGAAATGGACAAACTGAGCCAGCAGATGCCCAATACCCTGCTGATGAACGAAGACTTCACCGTTGCCCGCTTCACGGAAACCTTGGCTAAAGAACCCTACGCCAGGGTCCATATCGCCTCCCATGGCGTGTTCGGCAGCACGGCGAAAACCAGTTTCATCATGGCGTTTGACAATGTCATCAACATGGATGATTTGGAAAAATTGCTGAAGTCCGGCAAGCCGACTCAATCACCGTTGGATTTGCTCACCCTCAGCGCCTGTGAAACTGCCGAAGGCGATGACCGCGCCCCTTTGGGTTTCAGCGGCATTGCCATCAAGGCCAAGGCTGGCAGCGCATTGGGAAGCCTATGGAGGGTCAACGACGATGCCGCATCCAAGCTTATGGTAGAGTTTTACCAAGCGCTTGCCAAACCCGGAACCAGCAAGGCACAAGCACTGCGGCAAGCCCAACAAGCCTTGTTGAAAGACCCGTCATTTGCACATCCTTACTATTGGGCGGCTTTTGTTTTGGTGGGTAATTGGTTGTGAGGAAACCAACATGCACAAAAAATTAGGATTTAGGTGGAATATCCTAGCTTGTTCTTTGGCAATCGGCTTTGCCTCTATGCAATCTGTTCGGGCCTTCGACGGCATCGCCACCGATGGCACGGTGGGTCCGGTGCAAGTCTTAAACGCCCCCGGAGTGTCCTCCAATGTCACTATCCAGCAAGGTCTTGGGACCACGGTGGGCAATAATTTATTCCACAGTTTTTCCACCTTCAATATTGAGACCGGTCAAACCGTCACGTTTAAGGAGAATGTCACTAATTCCCTTAATAATGTGATTTCCAGGGTGACCGGTGGCGGCGTATCCAATCTGGATGGAATGCTGCGTTCCACCCCCGGCGGACACGCGGATTTTTACCTGATCAACCCGTCCGGTGTGGTTTTTGGTGCCAATGCCCAACTGGACGTAGCGGGTGCATTTCATGTCAGCACAGCGGACCAACTGAATTTCAGGGATGGTTCTAGCTACAGCGCGGTGAACCCCAATGCCAGCAATTTGAGTTCATCATCGCCTTCCTCATTTGGATTTTTGGGAACATCCACCGCTAATAACGGCTTGATTGACGTGAATGGAGCACAACTAAGTGCCAAACCAAGTCAGACCATAGAAATTGTTGCTGGCAACATCAATATGGAAAACCAAGCTAAACTTGAAGCACCAGGTGGGGAAATTCGTTTGGTGGCTGTTGGTTCAGGAGAAACCAATGTATTACCAAATATACCTTCTGAATCGGCTTTTGGGACAATAGATATAGAGTCCAGCAGCATTGATGTCAGTGGGGACGGGGCAGGAAAGTTGATTGTGCAAGGTGGCGATGTAACTATCTCTGGAAGTGACTTTCTAGCCAGCAATAAAGGCATAACGGATGGGAATATCACGCAAGGCATAGATATCATGGCCAACAACTTGTTAACAGTGAACAACGGTAGTCATATCAGTTCCGATACCTACAGCACTGAAAATGCAGGATCAATTCAGTTAAAAGGCAAGCAGATAACCTTAGATAACATCTCTATAAACAGTGCAGCACAAGCAGGATCGACAGGTAATGGTGGGGATATAACTGTCTCAGCCAATGATAGTTTGTCGATAAGCAATAGTACCAATATCGACAGTGCTACCTATAGTTCTGGTAATGCTGGATCAATACAATTGACGGGCAAGTCAATAAAACTTGATAATTCATTTGTTAGTAATATTGCACAAGAAAAATCCACAGGTAATGCAGGGGATACAGAAATCAATGCAGGCGAATATTTATCCGTCAATAATGAGAGTGACATTAGTACTTTAGCTTATAGTTCAGGTAACTCAGGATCAATAAAACTAACAGGTAAATCAATAAATTTTAATAACTCATATATTTCAGATTCGCTAGTTTTAGATTCCACAGGTAATGCTGGAAATATTACGCTGAATGCCGATGATACACTGACATTCAGTGGCGGTGAAATTCTTGATATTACTGTTGGAAAAGGAAATTCAGGTGATGTAAATATCAAGGCTAATAATGAATTAAACTTAATTAATAATATTTTTATTTTGACAAATAGCCTTGATACAGGGAATGGTGGATCAATTTATTTGAGTGGTAACAAGATAAATTTAAGTAGTATCTATTTTGAGAGTGTAGCAGAAACCTCAATTTCATCTGGAAATGCAGGTAATATATCGATTACGGCATATGATACACTAAATATAAGTGACGCAAGTTATATTGCTTCAGAAACTCGTTCAATTGGAAAAGCAGGAAACATATCACTTTCTACAAATAATAGCTTTAATATCTCTAATGGATCTCAAATTTTAAGTTCAACATACGATTCGAGTGATGCTGGTAATATAAGTATAAAGGCTAATAGTATAGTCATTGATGGGGCTAGTATTTTTGCTGGAGTTTACTATGGTGGTACTGGCAATGGTGGATTAGTATCAGTTAAAACTATTGGAGACCTGAAAGTATTCAATGGCGGCGAAATTTCAAGTTCAACGTCAGGATCTGGTTCAGCCGGAGATGTCAACGTCAAGGCGGGCAATATCATCATGGATGGCCAGGTCAGTCATTATGCAGCTATTTTATCTGACAGCAATAGCGGAGCAACAGGGAATGCCGGGGTGGTCAAGGTCGAATCTACAGGCACGATAAGCCTATCCAATGGCGCTCAAATTTCCAGTTCCACTTATGGCTCCGGGGATGGTGGAAATGTGAATGTAAAATCGGATAGTCTAATTATCAATGGATACGGTGAAAAATCCTTTCTGGATAATACATTTACCGGCATATTGGCTACAGCGTATCCTGACAGCATCGGCAAAGCCGGGACGATATCAGTCGAAACCATAGGTGACTTGAAAATATCGAACGCTGGATTTATTTCAAGCTCAACTTTTGGTTCTGGCTCAGCCGGGGATGTCAGCGTCAAGGCGGGTAATATTGATATTAATGGAAAGGCCAGCCAATTTCCCCCCGGCATTTGTTCTGACTGCTTTTTAGACCCTGCCAATGGCACGGCTGGCATTGTCTCAGACAGCCTTAAAGGTACGGGGAACGCAGGTTTAATCCATGTCGAATCTTCAAGTGCAATAAATCTATTAAACGGTGCAGTAATTTCAAGTACATCCTTTTTTAGTCCGGGAAATGCCGGCGATGTCAGCGTAAAGGCCAAAAGTCTGGTCATTGATGGGTTTGGGGTTGAAATACCTACGGGTGTCTTTGCCTTGGCGGATGATGGTAGTACTGGCAAAGCAGGAAAAGTTTCTGTTGAAATCGCCGACTCTCTGAAAATATTCAATGACGGCGAAATTTCAAGCTCAACTTTTGGCCCTGGCTCAGCAGGTGATGTCAACGTCAAAGCCGGGGATATTACAATTGACGGAAGAGACATTCAATACGCGGGCATTTCATCTGAAAGCAATAGCGGAGCGACAGGCAATGCCGGATCGGTTCACGTCGAATCGACAGGCTTGATTAACTTGTTAAATGGCGGCTTCATTTCTAGTTCATCCAGTAGCCAGGGAGATGCTGGCAATGTGAGCGTAAAAGCCAACAGCCTAGCCATTGATGGTTTTGGAGTACAATCATTCCAGCCGCCAGATTTTATACGAACAGGCATATTTGCCGCAGCGGAACTAGGCAGTACCGGCAAGGCGGGGATGGTGTCTGTCGAAACCCTAGGCGACTTAAAAATATTGAATGCTGGATTTATTTCCAGTTCAACTGTTAGTTCTGGTTCTGCCGGAGATGTCAACGTCAAGGCGGGCAGCATTGAAATTGATGGGAAAGGCAGCCAATATGGGACAGGCATTTTTTCTGATGCCTCTGCGGGAAGCACAGGCCAAGCCGGGTCAGTTGAAGTCGAAGCCAATACACTTGTCTCGCTCTCAAACGCTGGCAGAATTAGCACCAACACTAACGGTTCTGGTGGAGCCGGTAGCGTGAAAGTCGTCGCTCGGCAAATCGATATTGACAACTCTAGCATCGCCGCCAGAGCCGATGTCGGATCGGGCGGCCAAACCGGCAATGTCACAGTCAATGCCACGGATTCACTCAACCTCGCCTACGGGGGGCAAATCAGTATCCAAAACAATGGTTTCTCCCAGAATTCTACAACAGTTATTCCTGGCCAGTTGACGGTTTCCGCCCCGGCAATCAGTTTGGACAATGGGCTTATCAGCGCGGCTACCAGCGGAAACGTGGGAGCTGGTTCGGTGGCGGTCAGCGCATCCCAGACACTGTTTGAAGCGAACGGCTCGTCCATAAACTCTTCCACTTCTGGGATCGGCGACGCGGGCAGCGTGACCGTAAATGCCCCGTCAATCAGCTTGGACAATTCCACCATCACCGCCGAAACCAGCGGCCTAGGCGGGGCAGGGAGCGTTGGCGTATCGTCATCGGCCCTGACTATGGGCCACAACGCCAGCATTGCCGCCAAAGCCAATCTAGGATCAGGCGGGCAAACCGGGGATGTCACGGTAAATGCAGCAGATTCCCTTAACATCGCCAACGGGGCTAACATCAGCATCCAAAACGACGGTTCCGCCCAGAACCCCGCGACGGTCATTCCCGGTCAGTTGACGGTCTCCGCCCCGACCATCGCCTTAGACCATGGTTCGATTACCGCCGAAACCACTGGCAATGTCAGGGGAGGCTCGGTGGCGGTGACGGCAGGTCGGTTTTTAACGGCAACCAACGGCGCATCCATCAACGCATCCACTTTTGGGGTAGGCAGGGCCGGCGACGTTGCCGTAGCCGCGCCGACATTCTTTCTTGCATCAGGCGCGGACATCTCAGCACAGGCTGCAAAGGGTTCAAGCGGTCAAACCGGGCAAGTTCGGGTTACGACCAATGTCGCCACTCTGTCCAGCGGCGGCAAGATCAGTGTGCAGAACGACGGTTTCGCCGACGACCCGTCTCAAGTAACGCCAGCTAGCCTGAGCATCAATGTGCCTTATTTGACAATGGACGGAGGCATCATCACCGCAGCCACCAGCGGCAACGTACCGGCTGGCGACGTGTCGGTGAAGACGCTCAACCCATTGTTCATGAGCGTCAACGCGTCCATCAGTTCATCCACCCAAGGCTCCGGCAGAGCGGGCAGCGTGAACGTCGATGCCCCGGCTATCAATTTGGACAACTCCGCCATCACAGCCGAGACCAGCGGACTTGGCGCGGCGGGGAGTGTGAGCGTGTCATCGGCGACCCTCTCCATCGGTAACAACGCCAGCATTACTGCCAAAGCCAATCTTGGATCAGGTGGGCAAACCGGGGATGTCACGATAAATGCATCGAGTTCCCTCAACATCGCCAATGGAGGAAACATCAGCATCCAAAACGACGGTTCCACCCAGAACCCAACAGGGATCATACCCGGCACCCTGACCTTGCAAACTCCATGGCTTACCTTGGACAACGGTTTCGTCAGCGCGGCCACCAGCGGCAATGTGAATGCCGGGGTGGTGACTGTGAACGCAGCCCAGACCCTGTCCGAAGCGAACGGCTCGTCCATCAACTCCTCCACTTCCGGGCTTGGCAACGCAGGCAGCGTGAAAGTTGATGCCCCGTCTATCAGACTAGACAACTCTGCCATCACCGCCGAAACCGAAGGACTTGGCGCGGCGGGTAGTGTGAACGTGTCATCTACGACACTTGCCCTCATCAACAACGCCAGCATCGCCGCCAAAGCCGATGCTAACTCAGGCGGTCAGACCGGGGATGTCGTGGTCAACGCCTCGGGTTCCATCAATATCGTCAGCGGCGGGAACATCAGCATCGAAAACCAAGGCACTGCCGCCAACCCTGCCTCGGTCATTCCCGGTCAATTGATAGTTACCGCCCCTGTGACCGCTTTGGACAATGGATTCATCTCTGCCAGCACCAGCGGCAATGTGAATGCCGGAACGGTGACGGTGGATGCAGCCCAGACCCTGTCCGAAGCTAACGGCTCGTCCATCAACTCCTCCACGTCCGGGTCTGGCAACGCAGGCAGTGCGAAAGTCAGCGCCCCGGCTATCAGCCTAGACAATTCCGCCATAGCAGCCAAAACTAGCGGCCTAGGCGAAGCTGGAAATGTGAGTGTATCTTCTGCAACCCTGTCTATCATCAACAACGCCAGCATCGCCGCCGAAGCCGATGCTAACTCAGGTGGCCAGACCGGAGATGTCACGGTGAATGCATCAGGTTCCATCACCATGGACAATAGTAATATCAGCATTCAGAATTTAGGCTTTGCGCTTGATCCGAAAGCGGTCACACCCGGTTTGCTATACGTTTCGGCTCCCGATATCACTCTGCGTGACAGCATTATCACCTCGCAATCCACCCAAAATGTGGACGCAAGCCCTATTCAAATCCATTTCACCCATTCACTCAGCCTAGGCAATTCTTTCATTAGCACCGAAGCCCAAAACGGCAATGGGGGCAGCATTGTGGTCCAAGGCGGGGATAGTCTGACGCTGACCAATTCCGGCATCAGAACCTCGGTGCTAGGTCAGAACGGCAACGGCGGCGACATCAGCGTGACGGCCAACCGTTTGATGATGGAAACGGGGTTGATCCAGGCCAACACGGCAGCATCGGGGGCCAATGGAGGCAATGTCTTCCTCAATGTGCAAACCTTGTTGCCTAGTGCCAGCATGTTGATCTTTGGTGGCAACGAACCCGTAAACTGGGATATCCATTCCACAGAATTCGGCTGGAATGTCATCCAAGCGGCAGCACCCGGAGGAATATCCGGTGTCATCAACCTGACTTCGCCGCAGTTAAATTTGAACGGCGTGTTGTCCAACTTGGGCAATCCAAAATTCTATAGTGACACACTGAACCAAGATGTCTGTTCGATGGGAACAGGGAGTTCCTTGGTCCGTAGGGGCAAAGGGGGAATGCCAGCGAAAAGTAGCGATCTGCTGTTGTTTTACTAACTGATGTTACGCAACTGTGTAGACCGCCCGGATGAAGCCTGTCCTGAGCTTGTCGAAGGGCGGCGTAATCCGGGGGGATACGGTACAATCAGTGATGCCGCGCCAACCCGGATTGCGCCCGGAGGGCTCCATCCGGGCTACGACACTTGCAAGCACCTGCTTGGCCGTTCTTCGGGAAGCTGGAGCTTCAAAAACCCCATTCCCAAGCGGGAGCTTCACTGCCATTAAGTTAAGAAAAAACTCGTCGTTCCGGCAGGGATCGCCGGAACCTAGGCTCCATGGATGGCATAGATTGTTGGCGTCCCTGCAATCTGGATTCCGGCGGTCCATGCCGGAATGACGACTTAACTTAATGGCAGTGAAGCAGGAACTTGGGAACGAGCAAAAAACGCTGTAGGCCAAGCTATGCATGACACGAAGAACCTATTATCTGGACATTTTTTGTTTCAATCGTTGGATGAAGTGGCTATCGGGGAAATCGCCAAATTATTCAAGGAACGCCACGCCAAACGGGGGCAAACCCTATTTATGAAGGGAGACAAAAGCCACGAGATGATGTTGGTCGCCGAAGGGATGATCCATATCATTGCCAATTCCCCTGACGGCAAGGAAGTCATACTGAATGCCATTGGTCCGGGTGGAATCATTGGGGAACTGGCCTTGTTGGATGGCAAACCCCGTTCCGCCCAAGCGAACGTGGTTGAAGATTGCCGGATGCTAGTCATTAGTCGTGAGGATTTTATGAAGCTATTGCGCCAAAAGCCGGATTTGGCGATTCAAATGATGATTTTGTTAAGCAAAAAACTGCGTGACACCAGTTCTCAGATCGAAAACATTGCGCTGAACAGCATACCTGTGCGGCTTGCCCAGTTTTTGCTTAAGGAGTTCAAAGTCGATTTGGCTAAGATCAAAGCCAATGAAACTTTCATTTTGGAACACACGCAAACCAAGATCGGCAATTTTATTGGCAGTGGCCGCGAGAGAGTCAATAAGGTGCTGCATGAATGGGAAGCCGAGAAAATCATCAACATTGCCCCCGACAACAAAACTGTCACTATCCTAAAACCCGATGAACTTAATAAGATTGCAGCAAATCTTTCATAAAGTTTTCGCCCTTATCAGAAGCGCAAACTCCAACCCTATAAAACCGGAAGCCAAGGCATCAGTAACGATTATCATTAGTGTCTTCGCATTCCTGTTTTTTGTAGTCCGGCTAGGAGGCTTTCAGGAACTGGAGTTTAGGGTTTATGACTATTTGACCCAAGCTAAAGCCTATCTTGATAAGTCGCATCAAGCTTATCCGGTGAGTATTTTACTCCTCAATGAAAATGACATTCATCAACATGGCCCTTATCCATTTTCGGATAACTTTATCAATCTAATTTTGCAGAGGATTGAGCAATTCCAACCCCGCGTCATAGGCTTGGATATTTACCGTGACACACCGACTAGGGAAGGCACTGAAAAACTCATCAAAACGATCAATTCTTTCAATGATATCATCGTTATAAATAAGTTCAAATCCTCCAATTCGCCTGGAGTTTTTGTCATGCCAGAACTCGACAATCCGGGAAAAATCGGTTTCAGCGACCTGCTGCAAGATAGTGACGGAATCGTTAGAAGGGGTTTGCTATATTTGGATGATGGCCAAACTAGCCAGCGGTCCTTCGCCCTGCAACTCGCCTTAGCCTATTTAAAATCCGAAAACATTACCGAAGAGCCTGCCAAACCGGAAAGCAAAACATTGAAATTGGGCAGGGCAGTGTTTACCCCCCTGGACTCCAATGATGGCGGCTATGTCAATGCCGATGCACGGGGTTATCAATTCCTGCTTGATTTTAGCCAACAGCCCAACACATTGCGCCGCTTCTCGGTTGATGAATTATTGGGCGATGCCATTGATCCTGGTCTCATTAAAGATCAAGTCGTGATCATTGGCATCTCGGCAGACAGCACGAATGATGTTTTTTTAGTTCCCACGAGAAACGCTTCTGGCTACCCTCAATCCATTAGTGGCACAGAGTTGCATGGAATGATTGTCAATCAGTTGATACATGCAGCCCTCAGCGGTTGCTCCCTTTTAATAACATTACCGGATACCATGGAGTTGCTGTTGCTCCTGGCTTGTTGCATACTCGGCACCCTATTCGCACAAATGGCTAAATCCATTTCTAGGCTTTTGCTTGTTGGTGTATTTGGAATATTGCTACCTCTGTCAGTTGAATACTTAAGTTTTTCCTTGGGCTTTTGGATGCCCATGGGTTCTGCGAGTATGGCTTGGCTAGTGTCCAGTATATTGACGATTGCCTTTTTGACGCATCATGAAAAACGGCAAAAGCAACAGGCTCTAACACTGTTTGGTCATTACCTTTCCCCTGCCATCGCCGAGCATATTTGGCAACAGCGCGACTCATGGCTACAGTCTGGTAAGCCGAAACCACAAAAAATGTCCGCAACGATACTGTTTAGCGATATCAAAGGATTTACCCAAGTTGCCGATCAATTGGAACCGGATATTTTTATGGACTGGCTCAATGAATACTTCGATGCAATGTCTGGCATCATTATTTCCCATGATGGCATCGTTGTACGTTTTATCGGAGATGCCATCTTAGCCGCGTTTGGCATTCCCATTCCACGTCATTCTGAAAATGAAATAGCAGAGGACGCGCAACAAGCGGTTAGATGTGCTTTGGTCATGGAGGCTAAATTAGCAGAACTGAATAAGCGATGGGCAAGAAAAAACCTGCCTATGGTTGCCACCCGCATTGGCATACACTCCGGTACGGTGGTGGCAGGCAGCATGGGTAATAAAAGTCATATGGAATATACTATCCATGGGGATGATGTCAACATCGCCGCCAGACTCGAACCTCTCTACAAAGAACTATTCGAACCTACCGAAAGTGAGTTGCTCGAAAAACCCTGCCGTATCCTAATTGGCGATACTACGGCAGAGTTAGTCCGAAGGCATTTTATTCTCAAGGAATTTGGTGTCTTTGTGTTGACCAACCATCCGGTGAGTGTTTATCGTGTGTTCGGCGATGCCTAGGTATAGCGGCCCCTGTACTTCTATCACAGAAACCGAGAACATTGGTGGTTTCGGGGCCGTATTTATTGAGAATATCCGAAGGGTCATCCACGCACCTGCCCATCCCCCAGCACCACAAATTTCTGTGATGTCAGCCCTTCCAAGCCAACCGGCCCGCGGGCGTGAAGCTTGTCGGTGCTGATGCCGATTTCCGCTCCCAAGCCGTATTCAAAGCCATCGGCAAAGCGGGTGGATGCATTGACCATGACCGAACTTGAGTCCACCTCGCGCAGGAAGCGGCGTGCGCGGGTGTAGTCCTCGGTTACGATGGCTTCGGTATGCTGGGAACTGTGGCGGTGGATGTGGTCAATAGCCTCGTCCAAGCCGGGGACAACACGGATGGAAAGTATTGCAGCAAGGTATTCGGTGTCCCAATCTTCCTCGGTTGCGGGTGTGGCGCTAGGCACTCGTTCCAAGGTTTTTGGGCAACCTCGCAACTCCACCCCTTTTTCCGTCAACAAGCTGGCCAGTTCGGGTAGAATGGAATCGGCAATGCCTTCGGCCACCAGCAGGGTTTCCATGGCGTTGCAAACACCATAGCGCTGGGTCTTGGCGTTCATCGCGATGCGAATGGCCTTGTCATGGTCTGCTTTGTCGTCGATGAAGACATGGCAGATGCCGTCCAAGTGTTTAATAATGGGAATGCGAGATTCGGCCATGATCCGTTCGATTAGTCCCTTGCCTCCGCGCGGGACTATCACGTCCACCTGTTTTTCCATGCGCAGCAGTTCGCCCACTGCTGCACGGTCAGTTGTTTCTACTAATTGCACCGCATCTTCAGGCAGTCCAGCCGCGGCCAAACCGGCTTGGACGCGGGCGGCGATGGCCCGATTGGAATGGATGGCCTCTGATCCACCGCGTAAAATGCAAGCGTTGCCTGATTTTATGCAGAGCGCCGCCGCATCCGCCGTCACGTTCGGACGGGATTCGTAAATGATACCGATGACTCCCAACGGAACCCGCATCCGGCCGACCTGGATACCAGAGGGGCGGTAGGCCAACCCGGTGATTTCCCCTATCGGATCAGCCAGCGCCGCCACCTCGCGCAAGCCATCAGCCATGGCTTTGATGCCTTTAGCAGAAAGGACCAGCCTGTCCAGCATTGCGGCATCCAGTCCCTTGTCCCGACCGGCAGACAAATCCTTGGCGTTCTCCGTGATAAGGGCTTGTTCATCGGCCTCCAGCCTGTTGGCGATGTTCACAAGCGCCAAGTTCTTCGCTGCCGTATCGGCCCGCCCAATCAAGCGCGAAGCTAAGCGGGCTTTCCCGCCAATAGCGTGCATGTAGGTTTTTACATCTTGCATGGTGGATTATTCTATGGTTGGGGTTTAACTTTAAAAGGGAAGCTTGATATCCGGCTTCACTTGCCGTAGCAATTCCTTGAACTGTTCTTTAATATGGGCCAAAGCCTTTTCATTGTCAGCCTCAAAACGGAATATCAGGGCGGGGGAAATCTCGTTAATTGCCTGGACCAACCCCCATCCGTCTATGAAATCCACACGCAGTCCGTCAATATCGGTAATTCGGGCATCGGAAAAATCAGCAAAGGCGATCAATTTTGCTAAGATTGATATGTTTTCGCCCTCGTCCACCGGTATCGCCATTTCCAGAGTGTGGATGCTGTCGGGCAGATTGGCGAACACTTCGGCACTCTTTTCCGAGGCATTGGACAGGATTTCGATCATGCGGGCGCTAGCGTATATCCCATCGTTAAAGCCGTACCAACGCTCTTGGAAAAAGAAGTGACCGCACATTTCCCCCGCCAGCATCGCACCGATTTCCTTAAGTTTAGCTTCCATGGACACATGCCCACTTTTTCCAATGACTGGCCTTCCGCCGTTTTTCACAATATAGTTAGGCAAGTTGCGTGTGCATCTGACATCGAAGATGATGTCGGCGCCAGGCTCGCGCGAGAGCACATCAGCGGAGAACAACATCAACTGCCGGTCAGGCCAGATAATCTTGCCGCTGGAATCGACCAACGCAAAGCACCCCCCGTCGCCATCGTAGGCCACACCCAAATCGGCTTGCGATTGCATCACTTTGTCAACGAGTGCTTGCAAATTTTCTGGATTGCTAGTGTTTGGAAGATGGTTGGGGAAGCCACCGTCCACTTCACAGAACAGCCCTATCACTTCACAGCCAAGGGAGCGGATTAACTTCGGGGCTACCACGCTTGTAGAGCCATTTCCACAATCCATGACAATTTTTAACGGGTGTCCAAGCTGGGTGTCACCGATTACCCGTTCAATATATTCCGAAATCAAATTGTAACTGCTAATTTGTCCATTGCCGGAAATAAAATTTCTTTCCTTAATTCGCATCCGCAAATTATGAATCTCCGCATCGGAGACCGTGTCACCGCCCAAAATGATTTTCAACCCATTGTAATTTGCCGGATTGTTGCCCCCAGTCACAATCGCGCCCGATTGTGCGTTCAGCGTCCTAGTGGCAAAATACATTAACGGTGTCGGTATCAAGCCAATATCAATGACTGTGCGTCCACTTTCCACCAAACCTTTGCCTAAGGATTTGCAAAATGCTTGGCTGGAATGCCGTCCGTCATGCCCTATTGCGATTAAGCTTTCACCACGGCTGTCCATCTCTGCACCAATGGCAAGCCCAATGGCATAAAAGGCATCCGTGTCAATGGTTTCTCCTATTATGCCCCGAATATCACTAGTACGGAATATCGATGGAGAAACATCGACGGCAATTATTTGGTTATTGGGATTAGTCGCACCAGCTTGGTTTTCCACTTCCTTTTCCAAGGGTTTTGCCGGTTTGTGGTTTGTTTTTGGCTTGTTGTCCGGTTTAGATTTAACTGCCCTAACATTCGCATCCCGTTGGCCTCGCGTCAAACGTAGGATATCGGAGGCAATATGCCCAATTTCCCTAATTTTAAAAACCAATTCGCCTGGCGAATTGCCACTGATTAAATCATCTGCCAATTTAACCAAGCTTTTGCGATCTTGGCTTAAAGCTGCGTACTGTAGGCGGACCATAAAAATTCCGAGACCGCTGATTATAGATATGGAAACCAACAGGCTAACGACAAACCATTCGATGTTCACAGATATGCCAGTCCTCACCCAATAAGCAATTTTCCATTGACCGCCTTTGACGGTCACTTCTCCGTCGGGTGCTTTGTTGTTATCCCTACAGTTAGCCCCTCCCTGATAAATCAATTCTATATTTTCTTGCTTTAAAGCGATCCCGCATGCCCCACTGACAGTAAAAGCCCCATTGAGAATTTTGACCGGCCAGCTAGCGTGTATCACCCCCCCTCCGTTTGTAAGACGCAACGCCATCGCAACATGGGCATTGGGAGAATTGGAGAGAAAGATAGCCGGCGGTATCTTTTTATTGACTGAATTGATGACCATATGCAGGTCCGAAAACCCCATTTTTGGTGTTCTGGTTTCATCTGGAATGTCAATATTTTTAGGCAACAACCTTACCAGCCAAGAACCTGTCACAGCACGGGTGATGCGATTTTCCTCTTGACTAATCATATTCGGGTCGCCTTGGGCAATGATATCGGCAAGCTTGCGATCCCCCGCCATTGCATTTAGACTCAGGTCAAGCCAGTCCATAAAATGGCCCAAATTGCTTGCCGTGTCCTTTGCCGAGTCCACGGCACTTTGGGCGTTGGCTTCTTCAACCGAACGCGATGTCACCATAAAGAGAAAGCCATGGACCGATATGGTTACTATCAATGCGGCTATAGCCAAGCCACCGGTTATTTTTGCAAACGTCATTTGGGCTTTGATTAATCCTGAACCCTTGCTCATAGGCTCATTAACCCTTAATCCAGAAACCTGCCGCAGATTGCGGCAGTTTCCATGAATGCATTACGACCCCCATCAAGGGTTTCATGTTGTATTTTTTTGCGCACTATAGTTTTCTGATATCAATTCGATAAGTTGAATGGCAATATTTTGTTTGGATGCCATGGGCAAATACTTTTCCCCACCAGGCCAGCATACCCACAAGGCGTTTTCGTCTCTATCAAAGCCTCCCTCGGGCTGCCCCACCCAGTTTGCAGCAATCATATCCAGTCCTTTGCTTTCCAGCTTTTCTTTGGCATGTGCCTCAAGATGGCCTGTTTCGGCGGCGAAGCCCACGGTGAATGGCCGGCTTGGTAGACCGGCAACGGCAGACAAAATATCGCGTGTGCGGTTCAGCAGGATCGTCAAGGCCTCATCATGTTTCTTGATTTTACCTTCCTCCACCTGCGCCGGAGTATAGTCGGCAACAGCCGCAGTACCTATATAAATATCATGTCCAGATGCCAATCCAATCACCGAGTTAAACATATCGGCTGCGGTTTCAACTTTGACCACTATTGCTTCTTTGGGTGGTTCAAGTAAAACCGGCCCGCTCACTAGAGTGACCTTGGCACCGGCGTTGATGGCCGCCTGCGCCAATGCATAGCCCATTTTCCCAGAACTGCGGTTGGTTAGGTAGCGCACCGGATCAAGGGATTCACGAGTGGGCCCTGCGCTAACCAGCACCGAACATCCGGCCAAAGTTTTTTCCGTGAATATCGCCTCCAAGGCTTGGCATAGCTCGATGGGTTCCATCATCCTGCCAAATCCACTTTCACCGCAGGCTTGCATTCCTTTGTCCGGTCCAAGCAAGTGGACCCGGCGTTCGGCCAGGATTGCAGCATTCTCTTGGGTAGCCGGGTTATACCACATGGCACGGTTCATGGCTGGTGCCAGCGCGACTGGGACTTCTGCCGCCAAACAAACAGCATCAAGCAGTTCACCAGCCGAGCCAGCGCGGAGCCGGGCCATGAAATCAGCAGTGGCCGGGGCAACAAGGATTAAATCGGCCCAGCGTGCTAGACGGATATGCCCCATGGCAGATTCCTCCTCCGTATCCAATAAATCCAAATGCACCTGGTTACCTGACAAGGCTTGGAAAGTCAGCGGAGCGACAAAGGAAGTGGCAGCGCGGGTCATTACAACTCGCACACAGGCTCCCGCCCGAATTAACTGGCGGGTCAAGTCACAGGCTTTATAGGCTGCTATTCCGCCTGTGACACCAAGGATGATACGTTTTTCCGTCAGCCGACTCACATAGGTTACCCCGCTGCCTAGGTTATGTAATATAAGAACGGGTGCGATTAAAAGTGATGCCCACGAACTGGGCGGTATTTACACTACACCCGGAGTGCAAGGCTTGCCTTGCTTGTCCATGCCCTCGCAAGGCAAGCCTTGCACCTGCATCACTTTTAATCGCACCCATTAAGAATACAAATTATGGCAAGTTTGCCGGAATCCTTCTATCCTTATTTAACCGTTAGCGAAAAAACAATAACTTTTTGGAGACAGGTTATGACCATAACAGACTGGCCGGAGGACGAAAGACCACGGGAAAAACTCATAAAACGTGGGGCCAGCGCCCTGTCCGACGCCGAATTGTTGGCAATTTTTCTGCGCACGGGAGTGAAGGGGAAAACTGCCGTGGACCTAGCTCGGGAACTACTGCAAGAATATGGTTCCCTACGCGCTCTATTGGAAGCCGATCTCGAACGCTTTCAACGAAGCTTAGGGCTAGGCAGCGCGAAATATGCATCGCTACAGGCGGTGCTGGAAATGGCGCGGCGACATTTGCGGGAAGAACTAGACCGCAGCAATGCACTCACCAGCCCAGAATTGACCCGCCGCTATTTGATTTCCACCCTGCGTGCCTATCCCTACGAAGTGTTTGCCTGTTTGCTGCTGGACAATCAACACAGGGTCATTCACTTTGTCGAACTGTTTCGCGGCACCATTGATGGAGCCAGCGTTTATCCCCGCGAAGTGGTTAAAATTGCTTTGGACCATAATGCGGCTGCGATGATTTTTGCCCACAACCACCCGTCGGGGGTTGCCGAACCTAGCGAGGCGGACAAGTTCATCACGCAACGATTGAAACAGGCTCTGGGATTGCTGGACATTCGCGTCCTCGATCATTTCATCATCGGGGACGGCTTGAATGCCTATTCCTTTGCCGAACACGGCCTGCTTTGAAACCACGATATTCTTTTATTATAGCGACAACTATTCGGTTTCGATACAGCGGGGATGTAGGGGCGACTCATTCGCCTTGAACAAGCGATGGAAAAGGCGAATGAGTCGCCCCTACAATGGGATTCACTTTTGGTGTATCGAATGCAAGTAAACCCTGCCATAAGAACTGTCACCATGGGATATAATGATGATACAGCATTTTCAACATCAAAGAGTTACTTGGTAGTGGGTATGATAGCACAGGTTATTCGGTTAACCTGAAGGTTTAACGGAATGTCTGTTTTAGGTATATATTTAAGATGAAAATGCTGTATATCA